>Ga0129306_1002335_pt1 | contig 17196 bp, 14 predicted proteins | sample P827metagenome_FD_94438 | JGI IMG/M metagenome (GOLD analysis project Ga0129306, IMG submission 94438) | Capybara group fecal microbial communities from Wisconsin, USA - P827 metagenome | ecosystem: Host-associated > Mammals > Digestive system > Large intestine > Fecal | place: USA: Wisconsin... | reverse complement strand
TATTGCTCCTGTTAGCTTTAGATTGATCATTAAGATAAGCACAAGAATTTATAGTACCTACTATTACAACATCTCCATTTTGTACATCTAATTTATTCATTTTTAAATTTGATCCTTTTATATCCAAATCTCCTAGGGTTGTCTTTAACATAATTTCTTCTTCATTAAAGCTTATAACTTCATTAATGCCGCTTAAAATTAACTTTTTTCTGCTCTCTAAATTTAAATTACTTATTTTATCATCATTCTTAAACTCTTTCTTTTCCATAAATATCCCCCTCTACTTATAAATAATATATGCTCATTCATTATTGTATATTACAATAAAATAAAAGGTTCTAAAAAATCATATTTTGAAAACTTTTAGAACCTTTTATTTTGAAACTTATATAATTTTATACATATTTTCAGCATCTTCTTTTTTTACATGCTCTAAAACAGATATTATTTCATACTTCATAGTTTTATTAGCATATTGTATTTCTAAGAGATCTCCCTCTTTAACTTCAGTACCAGGTTTAGCTATCTTAGAATTAACAAGAACCCTTTCGTTTTCACAAGCCTCTTTAGCTACAGTTCTTCTTTTTATTATTCTTGAAACTTTAAGAAATTTATCTAAACGCAAATCCTTTCCCCCTTAACTTTATATAAATAAACAAAAAACCCAGATTAAAACCTAGGTTTTTTATATTTATTATTTATTTTTTGTTTACTTTTTCTTTTAGTTCTTTTCCTGCTTTGAAAACAGGTGCTATTGATGCAGGTATAGTTATTTCTTCTTTAGTTCTTGGATTTCTACCTACTCTTTCAGCTCTTTCCCTAGTTTCAAAAGTACCAAAGCCAACTAATTGAACTTTTTCGCCACCTTCTAATGCTTCTTCAACACTTTCTATAAATGATTTTAAAGCTGCTTCTGCGTCCTTTTTAGTTAATTTTGATTTTTCTGCCATGCTTGTAATTAATTCTGATTTATTCACTTTTGTTACCTCCTTAAAATTAAGTAGTTTACTACTTAAAGTTTTATACATTATTCGCATATTAGCTTATTCTTCACTTATTATAAAAATCCTTCTTTAAATATGGTTTTTATTTAAATAAGTGAGTTTATTTATTTTTCGCTTCCTTCCATAATTCATCCATTTCTTCTAAAGACATATTATCTAAATTTCTGCCCATAGAGATTGCTTCATCTTCTATGTATTGAAAGCGATTTATAAATTTATCTATACTATAATTTAAAGCATTTTCAGGGTCAATGTCAAGAAATCTTGCTACATTTACCACTGAAAATAATAAATCACCTATTTCTTCTAATATTTTTACCTTATTTTTGCTTTTATATACATCTTCTATCTCTTTATATTCCTCTGTAATTTTTTTCATGGCATCTTCTATATTATCCCAATCAAATCCCACTTTTGCTGCTTTCTTTTGAACCTTATCTGCTCTCATTAAAGCTGGTAGTGTTTTAGCAATGTGTCTTATACTATCTGTGTAAGTTTTATTTCCCTGTTCCATACTTTTTATCTTATCCCAATTTTCCAAAACTTCATTTGAATTATTTATCTCTAAGTCACTAAAAACATGAGGATGTCTATTAATCATTTTATCACATATAGACTGTATTACATCTTTTATTTCAAAAAAGCCATCTTCTTTTCCAATTTGAGAATGAAAAACTACTTGTAGGAGCACATCTCCTAATTCTTCGATTAACATATCCACATCTTTATTATCTATAGCCTCTATAACTTCATAACTTTCTTCTATTAAGTATTTTTTTAATGAAGTATGAGTTTGTTCCTTATCCCAAGGACATCCATCCTCTCCTCTTAGCTTATCCATTATATCTAATAAATCCATAAAATCATAGTTATTATTTGAAACCTTTGGTATATATACTGATGTTAAATGATCTATGTTATGTTGTCTATCTAATTCATATAAAGGTATCTTTCTTATCTCCTCAAGTCCCTCTATTCCCGCTGCTCTTACAAAAAATATTTCTGTATCATCTTTATAATAGTTCATAAGATTTAATTTAACCTCTGAAGCTATAAATTTATCATATACTTGTGTAATTATAGTACCTATTCTCTTATCCATTACTTGATTTTTTATATCAAAAGCGTCTATTATTTTTAATCCTTCCACTGGATCTAAAAGTAAACTTTCCATTAAGGCGTCTACAAAACTTACTGCTGGTAATATTTTAAATTTTATATTGTTTTGCCTGCAAAGCTTTATAAGTATATCCACAGACTTTTCTGCAACTAATGGATGCCCCGGTACTGCATATATTATATCTGAATAATTTTTACTAGCTTCTATTAGTGATTTTGCTATAGAGTTATATACATCATCAAAACTTTCTCCTACTTCATATTCTCCATCAAAAGTTTCGTAAGTTATTCCTAATTTATTTATATATTCTACTGTAGGATGTTTTTCTGTCCTTAAAAAAACTTTATCAACAGTTTTTAAACTATCTATAGTTCCTAAAGTAATTGATTCTTTGGATCCTGGACCTAATCCTATAATGTTTATCATGTAATAATTCACCCTTATCTTTTTATGATTTTTCTCTTTATATAAGTATAATCAAGTATACCAATTAATCCTATTATAATAAAATAGATTATCATTCCTAAAAATACAGCTATTAAACAAGCTATTTTACTACTTATGGTATAATTATAGGCATAGAAGTAAATAAATACAACTGCAATTATCATTATTGTAGATGCAATAAGAGGTTTTATCATAATTTCATAATAATTGATACTTATATTTAAGCTCTTTTTTAGAGCCATCATATTTAATACAGCTGATATTACATAACCAGCTATTGTACCTATAACTGCACCATATATATTTATATTGCTCATAGGAACTAAAATCAATGTAATTACTATTTTAAATATACATCCTATACATAAGTTAACTATAGGTCTTATATACCTTCCTACGCCCTGTAATATAGCTGTACTAGTTTGACACAAAACTATAAATGGTATACTTAGTGCTAAATACTTTAATATTTCATATCCTGCTTCTTGCCCAGGAAATATTAAGTTTAATATAGGTTTAGCCATAAAGTTAAGTCCTAAACAGGAAGGTATGGCTATAACCATAGAAATTTTAATAGCTAATTCTACTTTTTTTAAAACTTCCATTTTTCTATTTAATATATAATCTTCTGCAATTATAGGTACCAACGCTGCACACAAAGATACAGATAATGTTAAAGGCACGTTAACTAAAGTAAATGCTTTCCCTGTTAATTGGCCATATAATATAGTCGATTGTTTGTATGTAAATCCCGCTTCTAATAGTTTCTGTGGCACTAATGCAGAATCTATTAAACTCATGATAGTCCCTACTGCAGATCCTATAGATATAGGAATTGCCATATAAAGTATAGTATTCATTATTTTAAAATTTCTTTTTACCTTTTTTACCCTAAATTCTTTTTTCACACTTAAGTATCTAAAAAAAAGATAAATTCCGCCTAAAAAACCTCCTGCAGCTGCGCCTATAGCTGCTCCTCCCGCTGAATATTCTATCCCCATTGGTAATAGTATATAGGCAAGTCCAACTCCAAATATTACTCTCCCTAACTGCTCTATAACTTGTGATATAGCAGTATAATTCATATTTTGCATTCCTTGAAAAAATCCTCTAAACACACTCATTATAGAAATAAAAAAAGGTGCTAAGGATATTCCTATCAAAGAGTAATAGGATCTTGTATCCCATTTTAAAAATCTTATTATATCTTTTGAAAATAATAAAAGTATAATTGTAAATCCCATCCCCATTATAAGCATAAATATCATAGCCTCTTTTAAAACTGATATTATCCCACCTTCATCTCTTACTGCATTTCTTTCTGATACTAACTTAGAAACTGCTACAGGTATTCCAGATGCAGCTGCTATAAAAAACATATATAGTGGATAGGACATTTGATAGTATCCAATACCTTCATCTCCTATGAGCATTTGTAAGGGCCATCTAAAAAATAATCCTAAAAATTTAGCAATTATTCCTGCACTTCCTAATATAAAAGTTCCCTTTATTAAAGATTGTTTTTTCATAATAATACCTCCGTAATACTACTATCCTATTAGTATTTTAAAAACTGAGTTATTATTACTTTTATTTTTATAATTTTATAGTTTATTAATAAAACCTGTGCCTAAGCACAGGTTCATATTAAGTATATTAAATTATTCTTCCATTTGTTTTCCTAAAAATGATGAAGCAGTTTCTGCAAGTTTCATCTCTAATTCATTAAATTTCTTTCCACCTTCTTTTGATACTATTATTACAGCTCCAACAGTATCTCCTTCAGCTATTATAGGTGATATAACTTGTGCTGAATACTTTTCATCTATATCTTCATCATCATATATAGAAACTGCTTTATTATCATCACCAAAATAAACAGTTTTTCTTTCTTCTATTATTTTTTCTAGATCATAACTTATTTTTTTCTCTAAATATTCTTTTTTAGGGGCTCCACTAATTGATATTATAGTATCTTTATCACAAATCATAACTATATTACCTATGGTTTGCTGAAGGGAATCAGTATACCCTTTTGAAAATTCGCTTAAATCACCTATTGGTGAATATTTTTTTAATATTACTCCACCTTCCCTATCAGTAAATATTTCAAGAGGATCCCCTTCTCTTATTCTCAAAGTTCTTCTTATTTCTTTCGGTATAACAACTCTGCCCAAATCGTCTATTCGTCTAACAATTCCTGTTGCCTTCATTATTTTATTCCTCCTCTAACTAAAAATTAAATATATTAGTATTATTATGTAGTAATATTATCTTTCTATTTATGAAATTTTATGCATAATTGTTATTTACATTTTATATTTTTTCATTTAACTGTAAAATAAACTAGCTTTTTAGAATTTTATTCCAAATAAAAATCATGTGTAATTTATACACATGATTTTTATTTATTATAATAGATTTTTTTCGTAAGTTTTTATCTTAGAAGCTTTTTTCCATTCTTCTATTTTTTTAGTATAAGCTTCCTTTTGCTTTTCCATTTTTAATTCTTTTTTAATATCTTCTTTTACAGCATCATATTTTTTAACTGGATATTCTTTTTTACTATTAATTTTTATAATATGATATCCAAATTGAGTATGAACTGCATTAGAAACCGCGCCTTGTTTAAGTGCTATGGCTGCTTTCATAAATGTAGGATCAAAATTAGCATCATTATAATTTATATCTCCTAATAATCCACCCTTATCTTTAGAACCTGGATCCTGTGATACTTCCTTTGCTACCTTTGCAAAATCTTCTTTTGAATCTAATCTCTTTTTAACTTTTTTAGCTTCATCTTCTGTTTTAACTAATATATGTGATACATTCATAGTATTTGGCTTTTCTGTGAACATACTTTGATTTTCATTATAATACTTCTTGGCATCTTTATCTTCAACTTTTACATCCTTTGTAGCTTCATTTATAACTTTTTCTATTATTATTTGGCTTTTTAAGTATTCTTTTAAAGTTTCTTTAGTAAATCCTGTAGATTTTAAAGTTTCTTCAAATTTCTTTTCATCATTATTATATACTGCCTTTATTTCATTAAATTTTTTATCTACTTCTTTGTTTAATTCCTCATCCTTTGGAATAACTTTTAATTCTTTACCTTTTTGTAATAAAACTTTTTCTGTTATAAGCTCATCCAAGATTTGTGACTTTTGTTCCTTTAGAACCTCTTTTCCTTGTTCACTTTTTTCAAATTCTTCACCATACTGCATTTTCATTTGATTAACTACTTGTTTAAGTCTAGGATTTTCCTCTAAATCTTTTCTCTGAATCTTTTCTCCATTTACTTTAGCTATAGTACTTTTAGCTTTTGCTTCTGGTGTTTTTTCTACCATATCACAAGCTGTGAATGTTAAAATAAATATTCCTAAACACAATACGCTTAATAATTTTTTTGCATTTTTCACCCTATATTCCTCCACTCTTAACATTTTATTTTGCACAATTAAAGTAATTTTACCACATAAATAACAATACTACAAAATCTTCATTTATTCATTGTTCTCCACTATATATTCTAAAAAATCTTTTATAACTGAAAGGACCTGTTCTTTCTTTATATTCTTTATACTATAACCTATAGCAGGCTTTTCACTTAATTTAAATGCTACTTGCTTTGAATACTTATCCATTATAATCTTCACAATTTTTTCTTTTAAGCTACTCTTGTCTTCAAATTGAAAAACAACTTCATTTGAAATTTCTTTTATTTCTTCTACATCAAGTTTTTTACCTAAGCTTCTTATATAAGATATATTCATTAAATTATAAACAGATATTGGAATATCTGAAAATCTATCCTCTAATTCCTCTTCTATATCCATAAACTCTTCTTTAGAATCTATAGATGCAATCTTTTTATACACTTCTATCTTTTGTGTTTCATCTTTTATATAAGTATTTGGGATATAAGCATCTATTTTTAACTCTACTGAAGTTTCTACTGGCTCTTTATCTATATCACCTCTAACTAACTTTATAGTATCCTCAAGCATTCTGCAATAAAGATCATAGCCTATAGAAGCCATATGTCCATGTTGAGCAGAGCCCATCATATTACCTGCTCCTCTTATTTCTAAATCCTTTAAGGCTATCTTAAAGCCTGAACCTAATTCTGTGAAATCCTTTATGGCTTTTAATCGTTTTTCTGCTACTTCTGTAAGTATCTTATCTCTTTTATAAGTTAAGTAGCAATATGCCATTCTATTTGTTCTACCTACTCTTCCTCTTAATTGATATAGCTGAGATAGTCCCATTTTATCTGCATCATATATAATCATAGTGTTAACATTTTTTATATCCATGCCTGTTTCTATTATTGTTGTAGCTACTAATATATCAAATTTATTTTCTGTGAAGTCTAATACTACGTTCTCTAACTCTTTTTCTTTCATTTGTCCATGGGCTATCTGAACTCTTCCTTCTGGTACTAGTTTTGATATATATGACGCCATCTCATGGATACTCTCAACTCTATTATATACAAAATAAATTTGTCCACCTCTACTAATTTCCCTTAATATGGAATCTCTTATCAATTGATCATTATACTCTACTACATAAGTTTGAACAGGATATCTTTCCTCTGGAGGAGTTTCTATAACACTTATATCTCTAACACCTACTAATGACATATGTAAAGTCCTAGGTATAGGGGTAGCACTTAGAGTCAAGACATCCACATTTTTCTTTAAATTCTTCATTTTTTCTTTATGCTTTACTCCAAATCTTTGTTCCTCATCTATTATTAATAATCCTAAATCCTTAAATTTTATATCCTTTTGAAGAATTCTATGAGTTCCTATTAATATATCTACATTTCCTTCTTTAATGGACTTTATAGTAGCCTTTTGCTCGGATAAAGTTCTAAATCTACTTATAACATCAACTGTTACAGGGAAATCCGAAAATCTTTGTTTGAAATTATTATAATGTTGTTGAGCTAATATGGTAGTAGGAACTAAAAATGCTACCTGTTTCCCATCCATAACTGCCTTAAAGGCCGCCCTTATAGCAACTTCAGTTTTACCATAACCTACGTCTCCGCATAAGAGTCTATCCATAGGTTTTGGTGATTCCATATCCCTTTTTATATCCTCTATAGCCAACACTTGATCCGGTGTTTCTTCATAAGGAAATTCTTCTTCAAATTGCTTTTGCCATACTGTATCATCAGAATATTTATAACCTTTTAGGGTAGCTCTTATAGCATATAATTTTACTAAATCCTCTGCAATTTCTTCTATGGACTTTTTAACCTTATTTTTAGTTTTAGTCCATTCTGAACTTCCTAGCTTATTTACTTTAGGTTTTTTACCCTCACTGCCTATATATCTTTGCACCATATCCAACTGTTCTACTGGTACATAAAGCTTATCATCTGAATGATATATTAACTCTAAATAATCCTTTTTGTTCCCTTGTAATTCTAATTGCTTTATACCTTTAAATACCCCAATACCATGGTTAGCATGAACTACAAAATCTCCCGGTTTAAGCTCAGTAAAACTTTTAATTTTCCCTGTTCCTTTTTTATTCTGTTTCTTTTTCCCCTTCTTTTTAAATTGTCCGAATATATCCTTGTCAGATATAACACTTAATTTTATATCATAATACTGAAATCCGTTTGTTTGATTTCCAAAAGTTATAACCACTTCTCCGGGTTTAATTTCTCTTACTATATCCTTATATGAACTCTCTACTCCCATGTCTCTAAGATGATTTACTAATCTTTCTCCTCTACTCCTAGTTCCCGATAAAATTAGTATTTTATATTTCTCTTTTTTCTTTTCTTTTATATCCTCTATCAAAAATTCAATTTTACCATTATAACCTTGTAGAGTTGTTTGATTAAATGTTACAACAGACTTAGGCTTTAATTTATCTATAGTTTTTTTTATGTTTTCTATAGTAATTATTTTTTTGTATTCTAACTGTTCGATTATTCTTTCCTTATCATAAACAATTTCAGCCTGTTTAGGTAATATATATCCTTTTTCTAAAAATTTATCATAATCTTCATTAAACTCTAAATAAGTACTATCTAACTTACCTAAGCATCGTTTAACATCATCTATAACAATAAAAGAATCTTCTATATAATCTAATAAGCTGTTAGTTTTTGTGTAGAAATAAGGAAGAAAAGTATCTATATTTTCAAAAGACCAGCTTTCATTTAACTGCTCTAAATTACTGTTTATTATACTTTGTATCTTCTCTTTGTCCTCCTTTTTACTTAAATTACCAACCAATTTATCTAAATCAGCTTTTATATTTTTTAGTCCTAAGTTTATATTTTCTTCTTCAAGTATAATTTCTTTAGCTGGGAATATACTTATACTATTAACTTTTTCAATACTTCTTTGAGAGTTTACATTAAAGTTTCTTATAGAATCTACCTCATCACCAAAAAATTCCAATCTATAGGGTTCTGATGAAATAGGAGGATATATATCTATTATCCCTCCTCTTACAGAGAACTCTCCTTTATTCTCTACTATATCTACTCTTTCATATCCGCTTTTTACTAATTTTTCTTCCAATGACTTGGTTTCTATAATATCTCCAACAGACATTTTGAATGTATACTTTATATATAACTCTTTAGGTATATATGTAGCACCTAAAGATTCTATACACGTAACTATTATTTTCTTTTTAGTACTTAGAACCTCATTTATAACTTTAAGTCTTTCCCATCTTAAATCTCCTGATATGGCATAAATATTATAAAATACAACTTCTTTAGTAGGTAAATAATATACCTCCGTTGTATATAAACTTAAATCTTCATATATTCTCCTAGCTTCCACATCACTATGAGTAAAAATTACTAAAGATTTATCTACATTAGCAAATATACTACTAATAAAATAATTTTTGCCAGAATCCGCTAATCCATATGTGCCTATAGGAAATTTATTTAAATTTATATTGTTTAATAAATTTTTAAAATCTTCATTTGAACTCAAAGGTGATACTAAACCTTCTAGCCTCATATTAACAACCACCCTATAATTATTGTTTTATACTTCTATTTTTACTCCATTGTACTTATTCATAGCCTCTGTCACTCCATCTTCTACTATACTTATACATGCTTTGACTGACATAGCTAGTGTTTTTTCTATAATTTCTCTTTGTTCTTTTGAAAATTTTCCCAAAACATAGTTTACTACATTTCCATCAGGCTGTCCAATGCCTACTCTAACCCTTGGAAAAATATCTGAATTTAAATGTTGTATAATATTTTTTATACCATTATGTCCACCTGCACTTCCCTTGCCTCTAATTCTTAATTTTCCTATATCTATACTCATATCATCATATATTACTATTATATTTTCTTTATTTATTTTATAAAAATTAGCTGCTTCTATAACGCTTTCTCCACTTAAATTCATATATGTACTAGGTTTTAATAATATTACCTTTTCATTGCCTATTCTTCCTTCCCCATAACTCCCTTTAAATTTTTGCCTATTTATTTCAATATTATACTCCTCAGCTATAATGTCAATTGCATCAAAACCTATATTATGCCTAGTCTTTTTATATTCTTCTCCTATATTTCCTAATCCAACTACTAAATACATACCTTCACTCCTAATTATAATATTAATATCACCAAAGAATATTATACTACAATAAATAATAAAGAGACTTATCAGGTCTCTTTATTATTTATTGTATATTACATTTTACCTATTACTTTCTTTCATTTCAGATAATATTATATTAATTTCTTTATATTTACTATTTCTTAATATTTTAGCCTTTACCGTATCTCCAACTTTATGAGTATCTAGTATGTCTGCTAAATCTTCAAATTTAGTAACTTTTTTACCATCTAACTCTACTATTATGTCTGTAGGCTTAATCCCTGCTGCAGCTGCTCCAGAACCTTGAACTACCTCTGCCACATATGCCCCAGATACTCCAGTTTGTTCTGAAGATATGGTTTTACCAGCTACGCCTAAATAAGGCCTTGATACTTTACCATAATCCATTAGAGATTTTATTATATCTTTAGCTTCATTTATAGAAATAGCAAATCCTATTCCCTCTGCTTTTTCTTTTAAACTATTAATTCCTATAATCTCCCCTGCATCATTACACAAAGCACCACCACTATTCCCTGGATTTATAGCTGCATCGGTTTGTATCAATTTATACACAGCTCCTGCATATTGAATTTTTCTATTTGTAGCGCTAACTATACCTGCTGTAACTGTTCCTGCAAATTCTTCTCCTAGCGGATTCCCAATTGCTATAGCCACATCTCCTACTTTAACTTTTGATGAATCACCAAATTTGGCTACTGGTAAATTTTTAGCATCAACTTTTATAACAGCTAAATCAGATCTACGATCTGTTCCTACTAAAGAAGCATTTAAAACTTTTCCTGTAGATAATTTTATTGTTATCTTTTGTGCTCCATCTATTACATGATTATTGGTTACAATGTATCCATTAGGATCAAATATTATCCCTGAACCTGACCCCTGATCTTCTTGACCAAAATATCCCTCTGTTTTATTACTAATACCTACTACTGCTGGACCTACACTTTCAGCAACTTTGGTTATAGAATTCTTAGGCAATTGTTCATTTTTATTTTCTTTTTCATTTTTTTCACTTTTTTGTTCGAATAAGGACTGATTAGTGGGATTGTATGGATTCTTTTCTAATTTTTTATCTATAATATAGGAAGCTGTTACTCCACCACATAAAGCTGATACTATAATTATAAGCATAATAAATAGTATGTTTTTCATCCTTCTTCTTTTTCTACTTTTTTTAAAATTTATTTCACCATATGGTTCAGCATTTAAACCATTCTCTCCAACATTATTTAAATTATCTCTATCCATATTTAACCTCCGCTCTTTAGTTTAAATTTAACAATTATGCTCTCTTTATGGTAAAATTAAAAGTTACCCCTCCTTCTGGACTATTATTAACCCAAATATCTTCCCCGTGTTGTGTTAAAATACTTCTTACAATAGATAACCCTAGTCCAGTACTAACTTTAGATGATCGAGCTTTATCTGCTTTATAAAATCTGTCCCATATATGTTTTATATCTTCATCAGATATAACCGGGCCATCATTAAATATAGAAACTATAACTTTGCTTCCCTTGATTTTTGTATTTAATTTTACATTTCCACCCTCATTAGCATATTTGATTGCATTATCTAATACATTTATTACAACCTGTGTTAACCTGTCTTTATCAGCAATAACATATACTTTGTCATCTTCTAAACTTACATTGACTTTTAATTTTTTATCTCTTATTTTTGTCTCAAATTTTATTACACTAGTTCTTATAATCTCATTTAAGTCTATTTCTTCTAAATTTAATTTTAAATGCCCTTCTTCAATGGCAGATAGATCTAATAAATCATTTATAAGTCTTGTAAGCCTTTGAGTTTCTTCATAGGTTAATTTCAGATAATAATCTTGCTTTTCCGCTGGAACTATTCCGTCTAATATTCCACCAATAAATCCTTTTATTGATGTAATGGGTGATCTTATTTCATGAGAAACATTTGAAATAAACAATCTTCTATTGATTTCCACCTGTTCTATAGCCTCTGCCATAGAGTTAAAGGAAGAGGCTAGATCCCCTATTTCATCATCTGACTCTATATCTACCCTTTTTCCTACTTCTCCTTTAGATATTTTATCAGCTACATAATTAATCTGTGCAAGTGGTCTTATAATTATCCTTTGAGAAAAATAATATATTACTATGCAGGATATTATTATGGCAAAAATAGCTGATATCCAGATTATATTATAAACTTTTTTTAATGGATCTTTTATTTCATCTATAGATGTATGCATTATTATAGCTCCACTAAATACTCCTTTATAAAAGATAGGCACTTCAAAAGTGTGTACAGGGGTTGAAAAAGCTGATTTATACTGGCCTTTATTTTCTAAATTATTTCCTCTCCTTAACTCTTCTAATTCATCAGTTAAAACCTGTACGCCTACTAAATTTTTATGCTTGGGGTTAGATACAGCATAAACATATCCATACTTATCAGTAATCCATATGTTTACAGATAAATAATTACTAATATAATTTATTACTTCATTAATTTTTTCAGATGGTATACTTCCTTCTACATACCTAACTGCTGCATTTCCTATAAACTGAGATTCTGTAATAAGCTGATTCTTCCTTTGATCAAAATAGTAACTCTCAAACCAATAGGATAAAAACGCTGCTATAATTATAAAACTTACAGATATTATTATGGTAAATGTAGCTACAAGTTTAGCAAATAAGCCTTTTTTCATTTATTTCACCTCAAATTTGTAACCTACACCCCAAACAGTTTCTATTTCCCAATTAGGTCCTCCCTCTAGTTTTTCTCTTAGCCTTTTTATGTGAACATCTACTGTTCTTGAATCTCCTGGATAATCATATCCCCATACTTCACACAATAATTGCTCCCTAGTAAATACCCTGTTTTTATTTTTTGCTAAATAATATAAAAGTTCAAATTCTTTTGGTGGCATTTTTATTTCCTTATTTTTATAAACCACTGTATAAGAATTAACATCTACTGTTAACTGTTCAAAATTTAATGCTTCCTTATTTTCATTATCCACATTATATCTTCTCAGTACAGCTTTAACTCTTGCTAATAATTCTTTAGGCTCAAAAGGTTTTACTATATAATCATCTGCCCCTAGTTCTAAAGCTAATACCTTGTCAAAAGTGTCTCCCTTTGCTGTTAACATTATTATAGGTATTGTACTGTCTTTTCTTATCCATTTAAGTACATCAACTCCATCTATATGTGGAAGCATTATATCTAATAAAACTAAATCTGGTTTATACTCTAAAAATCCTTCTTGAGCTTCTTTCCCATCATAACAAACTCTTGTATCATATCCTGAATTCTCCAAATACATCTTTATTACTTCGGCTATATTTTCATCATCATCTACAACAAGAACTTTTCCTATTTTCCCTTCCATTGGTATATCCTCCTTTTAACTTTATATATTATATATTATCTCTATATAATACATATTTAATTTATCATATTATTTAAAATAAAAATAAATAATTCTTCAAAATTTACAAATAGTTAACTATATAAATAAAGTACCCATAGAAAATAAATTCTATGGGTACTTTATTTATATGTATTGATTAATCTTCAAATATTTTACTTACAGATGTATCTTCATATATTCTCTTAATTGCTTCTGCAAATACAGGCGCAACTGATAAAACTTTAAATTTATCTAAAGTTTTTTCTTCTGGTAAATCTATAGTGTTTAACATAACTAATTCTTTTATTACTGAATTTTCTATTCTTTCTATAGCTGGTCCAGATAAAACAGCATGAGTGCAACAAGCATAAACTTCTTTAGCTCCCATTTCTATTAAAGCATTAGCTCCATTAGTTATAGTTCCCGCTGTATCTATCATATCATCAACTAATATAACAGTCTTATCTTTTATATCTCCTATTATATTCATTACTTCTGATACATTTGCTTTAGGTCTTCTCTTATCTATAATAGCTATTGGACAATGTAGCTTATCAGCAAATTTTCTAGCTCTAGTTACACTTCCTAAATCTGGAGATACTACAACTATATCATCCCTATCTTCAAATCCTTTTTGTACAAAATACTTTGCAAGTATTGGTGAGCCTAGTAAATGATCTAATGGAATGTTAAAATATCCTTGAATTTGAGAAGCATGTAAATCCATTGTTAGTACTCTATCTGCTCCTGCTGCTGTTAAAAGATCTGCAACTAATTTAGCTGTTATTGGATCTCTAGCCTTAGCTTTTCTGTCTTGTCTTGCATATCCATAGTAAGGAACAACTGCTGTTATTCTTCCTGCTGAAGCCCTCTTAAATGCATCAATCATTATTAAAAGTTCCATTAAGTTATCATTAACTGGTTCATTAGTTGATTGTACAATAAATAGATCTGTTCCTCTAACTGTTTCATTAATATTAACAGATATTTCCCCATCACTAAATGTTCCTACTTGTGACTCACCTACAGTAGTTCCTAAAATATTAGCGATATCTTGAGCTAATTTTGGGTGAGAATTACCTGAAAAAATTTTAATACCTTTTCCATGGGTTATCATTATATAGTCCTCCTTAAATTTTATTTCTTTAATAATCCTTTTTTATCTAACCAGCCTTCTTTATTGATCTGCTTTGATCTAGCAATTGCTAAAGCTCCTTCTGGTACTTCCCTAGTAATTGTAGATCCTGCTGCAATATATGTATTGTCATTAACTTTAACTGGAGAAATCAAATTTGTGTTACATCCTATAAAAGAATTGTTGCCAATAATAGTTTTTTGTTTCTTTTGTCCATCATAATTTACTACTACAGTTCCACATCCAAAATTGCACTTACTTCCTACTTCTGCATCTCCTATATAAGTAAGGTGTGATACCTTTGTGTTGTCTCCAATAGTTGATTTTTTTATTTCTACAAAATCCCCTATTCTTGCAGATTTACCTATTTTAGTTTCTGGCCTTATATAAGCAAACGGTCCTACAGTAGTACCTTCTCCTACATGACTTTCTAATATAACAGAGTTTTCAACTGTAACTCCTGATTCTATTACACTATTACATATTCTTGAATTAGAATATAACGTGCATTCTTCTTTTATTGTTGTGTTTCCCTGAATAACACATCCTGGATATATTATAGTATCATGTCCTATTTCTACATCAACATCTATATATGTACTTCCACAGTCTATAAATGTTACTCCATTTACCATATGTTTATAATTTATTCTTTTTCTCATAACTGTTTCTGCTTCTGAAAGTTGTACTCTTGAATTTACACCCATGATTTCTTCATAAGGTACAACTATAGCGCCAACTTTCTCTTCAGATTTTTTTATTATTTCTATAACATCTGTTAAATAATATTCTCCTTGAGAATTATCATTGTTAAGACTTTTTAAACTAGTTAATAAGACTTCTATATCAAAACAATACATTCCACTATTAATTTCATTTACATTAAGTTCCTCTTCATTACAATCTTTGTGTTCAACTATCTTCTTTACTTCTCCAGATGCTTCTCTTATAATTCGTCCATATCCTGTTGGATCTTGTACAGTAGAAGAAATTAAAGTAGCTGCAAATTCCCCATTATTATGAAATTTAAACAACTCCTGTATAGTCTCATTAGTAATTAAAGGGGCATCTCCTGTAAATATAGCCACTGTACCTTTTTTATCTGTTAAAAATTCTTCTGCACAAATAACAGCATGACCAGTTCCTAGTTGTTCTTCTTGCATAGAATAAGTAACATTTCTATCCTTTGTATGTTCTTTAACTGTTTCTGATCCTTTTCCTATTACCAAATTTACATCTTTTATATTAGCTTTTCTAACGTTATCAATGACGTGATTTACCATTTCTTTTCCACAAACCTTGTGTACGACTTTGGGCATAGAAGATTTCATTCTTTTTCCTTTGCCTGCAGCCAATATTATAGCACAATTATACATTATAGCACCTCTTTATGGTTTAATTATGATATACTTTTATTTTATTTAATAAAACATCTTATAATATTATATTTTATATAAAAATTATTTTCAACCTATTACCATATTTTTAGAATAATTCAAAAATAAAAAAGGAGCTTATAAGCTCCTTTTTTGGATATTTTATTCTTGAACTTTTTCAGAAGATTCTTCTTCCATTTTTGCTCTCTCGTATTCTTCGATTATAGACTTTTGAATTTTCTCTCTAGTTTCAGTATTAATTGGGTGTGCTATATCCTTATATTCACCATCTGGTGTTTTTCTACTAGGCATAGCAATAAAAAGTCCATTTTGACCCTCTATAACCTTTATATCATGAACTACAAACTCATTATCAAAGGTTACTGAAACTATAGCTTTCATTTTTCCTTCTGCTGCAATTTTTCTAACACGTACATCTGTAATTTGCATAATTCCACCTCCAAGATGCTATGTATATACATACATATTCTCTAAATTTTATGTTTTTCCTTCTGTATTTTCAAAAAAATATTAAATTTTTTGAAAATTACATTATCTGAATAATTTAGATGGCTTAACTACTATATTCCCATTATCATCAAACCCATTAAAATCTATTATAGAAAAATAATCATTTACTAATTTTTTAGTTATATCTGTATTATCTATCAATACGCCAATTCCTAATAATTCACTTTCAAACTCTTTAAGTAAATTAATTATTCCAAGTGCTGTTCCTCCAGCTTTCATAAAATCATCAATAAAAATGCATTTACTATTCCTTTTTATTGCATCTTTTGATACATACATATTTTGTACCCTTCCACTAGATCCTGATACATAATTTATACTTAATGTTGAACCTTCTGTAAGTTTATTTTCACGACGAACAACCACAAGTTGAACGCCTAATAAATTAGCTACTTCATAAGCTAATGGTATCCCCTTTGTTTCAACGGTAACAACATAGTCTATATGTTTTCCTGAAAAAAAAGAAGAAAGTATATTAGCTGCTTGTTTTATTATTTGAGGATTGCACATTATATCTGTAACATATAAAAAGTTTCCTGGTGT
>Ga0129306_1002334_pt1 | contig 17202 bp, 17 predicted proteins | sample P827metagenome_FD_94438 | JGI IMG/M metagenome (GOLD analysis project Ga0129306, IMG submission 94438) | Capybara group fecal microbial communities from Wisconsin, USA - P827 metagenome | ecosystem: Host-associated > Mammals > Digestive system > Large intestine > Fecal | place: USA: Wisconsin... | reverse complement strand
CGGAGCGCAGGGAGTTGGAGCAGACCAGCTCCGCGAAATCGTCGGTATGGTGCGCGGGGGTGCGCTTGTGGGGCTTCATCTCGCACAGCGTCACACGGACGCCGCGCCGCGCAAGCTGCCAGGCGCATTCGCTGCCGGCAAGGCCCGCGCCGATCACAGTTACTTGTTCGTTCATCGTTCAGCCTTCAAAATCGTCCGCGTTCACGTCCACGGCCTTCGCCCTGGCGGACTTCTTCGCGGTGGTTTTCTTCTCTGTCGTTTTCTTCGCCGCCGTCTTCTTCGCCGTCGTTTTCTTTGCGGCGGTCTTCTTCGCGGCGGTCTTCTTTGCCGCCGGCTTCTCCTCGGCCGGCTCCTCCGCCTTCTTCTCTCCGGCGGCGGCTTTTCTGGTGTAGCCGCGCTTGTCCTCCGGCACGAAGCGCTCGCACGCGGGGTTGATGCAGTAGGGGCGCTTGAAGCCCTTGCCGGACTTCTTGAACATCGTCTGTCCGCAGGCCGGGCAGTCGTCCTTCACCGGCACGTCGAAGGTGGTGAAGTCGCACGCCTTGCTCTCGTCGCGGCTGCCGCGAAACTCGCAGGCGTAATAGGTGTACTGCTTGTTGTTCTTCTTACTCACGCCGGTGCGCTTCATCAGCCTGCCGCCGCACTTGGGGCAGCGCCCCGGCATCTCGATGACCAGCGGCTTGGTGAAGGTGCACTCGGGATAGCCCGGGCAGGCGAGGAATCGCCCGAAGCGTCCGGATTTGACGACCATGTTGCGCCCGCAGATGTCGCACTTCTCCTCGCTGACCTCGTCGGGCACCTTGAGGTGCCGGCCCTCCAGCTCGGTCTCCGCCTTTTGCAGCTCCGCCGAGAAGTCGCCGTAGAACTCGCGCAGGATGTCCTTCCACGCCTTCTTGCCCTCCTCGACGGCGTCGAGCGTCTCCTCCATGCGGGCGGTGAACCCGGTGTCCACGATGTCGGGGAACTTGTCCTCCATCAGCCCCGTGACGACCGTGCCGAGCGGCGTGGGGCGCAGGTACTTGCCCTCCTTGACCACATACTCGCGGTCGAGGATGGTCGAGACCGTGGGCGCATAGGTGGAGGGGCGGCCGATGCCGTTCTGCTCCATCGCGCGGATGAGCGTCGCGTCGGTGTAGCGCGTGGGCGGCTGGGTGAAGTGCTGCTCCGGCGTGACGCCGTCAAGCGTGACGACCTGCCCCTCGGCGAGCGGCGGGAGCCTGGTGGTCTTCTCCTCCTTCTCCTCGTCGCGCGACTCCTCATAGAGCGCGGTGTAGCCCGCGAACTTGAGGTCGCTGGCGCTGGCGCGGAACTCGTGTCCGTTCGCCTCGATCTCGACGCTGACGCTGTCGTAGACGGCGTTCGCCATCTGGCTGGCGAGGAAGCGGCTCCAGATCAGGCGGTAGAGGCGGTACTGCTCGCCGGTGAGGCTGCTCTTGACGCGCTCCGGCGTCAGCTCGACGCCGGACGGGCGGATCGCCTCGTGCGCGTCCTGCGCGCCCGCCTTGGCGCGGAAGCGGCGCGTCGTGTTGGGATAGTAGCTCTTGCCGTAGCGCTCCATGATGAACGCCTTGGCGGCGGCGAGCGCCTCCTCGGAGATGCGCAGCGAGTCGGTACGCATATAGGTGATGAGGCCGACGGTGCCCTCGCCCTCGATATCCACGCCCTCATAGAGCTGCTGCGCGATCGCCATGGTGCGGCGCGGCGTCATGTTCAGCTTGCGGGACGCCTCCTGCTGTAAGGTGGAGGTGGTGAACGGCGGCGAGGGGGAGCGCGTCTTGTCGCTGCGCTTGATGGACTTGACGGCGAACACCGCGCTCTTGACGTCCGCGATGATCCGATCCACCGCCTCGCGCGAATCCGGCTCGAACTTCTTGCCGTTTTTGCCGTAATAGTGCGCGGAGAAGGGCTTGTTCTTCGGGTCGTCCCGCAGCATGGCCTCCAACGTCCAGTACTCCTTGGGCTGGAACGCCTCGATCTCCTTCTCGCGGTCGTCCACCATGCGCATGGCGACGGACTGCACGCGCCCGGCGGACAGCCCGCGGCGCACCTTCTTCCACAGCAGCGGCGAGAGCTGATAGCCCACGATGCGGTCGAGGATGCGGCGCGCCTGCTGCGCGTCCACAAGGTCCTGATCGATGGCGCGCGGCTCGCGGATGCTCTCGCTGACGACCTTCTTCGTGATCTCGTTGAAGGTCACGCGCTTCGCCTTCTCGTCGTCGAGGTCGAGCAGCGCCTTGAGGTGCCACGAGATCGCCTCGCCCTCGCGGTCCGGGTCCGTCGCGAGATAGACGACGTCGCTTTCCTTGGCGGACTTCTTCAGGTCCTTGATGAGCGTCTCCTTGCCCTTGATGGGCTTGTAGTCCGGCTCGAAATCGTTTTCAATGTCCACGCCCAGCTTGCTCTTGGGGAGATCGCGCAGATGCCCCATGCTCGCCGTGACGGTATAGTCCTTGCCCAGATATTTGCCGATGGTCTTTGCCTTCGCCGGTGACTCGACGATGACCAGATGCTTCTTCGCCATACTTGTATGCTCCTACTCTTCTATCAATTCTGCGCTCAGAGAGAACCGTCCGCCGCTCTTGGCGACGCAGCCCTCGATCTCGAGCATCGTCAGCGCCGAGAGCACCCGGCGCGCGGGCAGCTCCAGCTCCTCGATCAGATCGTCCGGATCCCAATCGGCGTCCTTGAGCCGCTTCAGCACGGCGATCTGATCGTCGGTCAGCGCCGTGACGCCCTCGCGTATGTCCACCGCCGGCAGCTTGCGCGGCTCCGGCTCGGCCTCCGCCTTGGGCGTTTCCTTCTTCGGCGCGGTTTTCGCTTCCGCGGCCGGTATCTCCGTCCCGCTGATGGCGGCGTTCGGCATTTCGACGCGGCCGCAGTGCAGTTTATGCGGGAAGCGCGCCTCGTACTCCCACAGAACGTCCGACGTATCCGCGATCAGCGCCGCCGCGCCGTCCGCGATCAGGCGGTTGCAGCCGCGGCTCATGGGCGCGTTGATCGGGCCGGGCACGGCGAACACGTCGCGTCCCTGATCCAGCGCGGTCTGCGCGGTGATGAGCGCGCCGCTGCGCACCTCGGGCGCCTCGACGATGACCGTCGCAAGGCACAGCCCGCTGATGATGCGGTTGCGCACGGGGAAGTGCGATCCCAGCGCCTGCTCGCCGGGCGGGTACTCGGTCATCAGCGCGCCGGAGGCGACGACGTCGCGGTAAAGCCGCGCGTTGCCCGGCGGATAGACCACGTCGATGCCGCAGCCGAGCAGCGCGACGGTCTTCGCTCCCGCGCGCAGCGCGCCGCGGTGCGCCGCCGAGTCGATGCCGTAGGCGCCGCCGGAGACGATCAGCGCCCCCTGCTTCGCCATGGCGTAGGCCAGCTCCTCCGCGGTCTCGAGCCCGTAGGGCGTCGCCTTGCGCGTGCCCACCATGGCGATCGCCGCCTCCTCGTCGAACAGCGGCAGCGTGCCCTTGACGTAAAGCAGGCACGGCGGCTCGAAGATGTTGCGCAGGCGCATGGGATAATCCGCGTCCTGCAGGGTCAGGATGCGCACGCCCATGCGCTCGCAGGCGCCGAGGATGCGGTCCGCCTCGTCGGTGTCCTTCTGATCCATCGCCGCCGCCATGCGGGGCGTCATGCCCTCGACCTGAAGATAATCGTCCGCCTCCGCGAAAAAGACGTCCTCGGGCGAGCCGAAATGCTCCAGCAGCTGCAGCCTCATGCGCAGCGGAACCATCCTGCGCTCGCTCAGCCAGACCCAGTATCTGGTACCCGCCATAGCGCCCTCCTTATCCGTTGTTGCGGTACATCTCCCACAGGACGACGCCCGCCGCCGTCGCCGCGTTGAGCGATTCGCAGCGCGCGCTCATGGGGATCAGCACCGTCTTGTCGCAGGCGGCGAGCATCGCCTCGCTCAGCCCCCTGCCCTCGCTGCCGATGGCAGCGGCGGCGCGCCGCAGGTCGACGCCGCCCAGCGGGACGGTGTCGCCGCGCAGCGCCGTGCCGTAGAGCGGGATGCCGCTGCGGCGCAGCAGCGCGGCAAGCTCCTCCACCGTGCAGCTCCACACGCGCTGGCGGAAGATCGCCCCCATCGTCGCGCGCACGGTCTTGGGATTGTACAGGTCGGCGCAGGCGTTGACCAGGAACACGCCCGCGCAGTCAAACGCGTCCGCCGTGCGCAGGATCGTGCCGACGTTCCCGGGGTCCTGCACCCCGTCGAGCGCGAGGTAGCGTTCTCCGTCCAGCCGTTCCGGCAGGGCGTCGCGCGCAAACGACGCGGTGAACAGCGCGCCCTGGGGCGTTTCCGCGGGGCTGACGGAGCGCATCAGCTCGCCGCTGACGCGCACGGCGCGCACGCCCTCCGGCAGCGGCGGCAGCGCGACGCCGTCGGACACGACCACCGTTTTCAGCGGCGCGTTCCACTTCACCGCCTCGTCCAGCAGCTTGACCCCGTCGCCGAGGTACTCGCCGCATTCGTCGCGGTAGGCGCGGGAGGAGGCGAGCTTGCGCAGGTGCGTGAACAGCGCGTTGTGCTTTCCGGTGATGGTTTCGACCGTCAAAATGACCCCTCCCTACTTATTAAACAAAGAAACAATAGCACAAGACTTTTTCAAATGCAAGAAAAAAAGAAGCGGGCCTTTCGACCCGCTTCCCCTTGGATGATCACAGCATGTTCAGCACAAGCGTCAGCACGATGAACACCGCGCCGACCCACTTGGTCGCGCGCGCGAGCTTCGCGTCGAGGGACTTGGACTTGTTCTTCGACATGAAGCTGTCCGCCACACCGCCGATGGCGCCGGACAGACCGGCGGACTTGCCGGACTGGAACAGCACGATGCCGATGACGAACAGACCGCACAGAACCTGAAGGATAACCACTGCCATGTACATGAGTAAACTACCTCCGTTATCTCGTCATGTGGGGGATTTCCCCGCATTTTCAATCGCAACGGGTATGTTACCACAGATTTCTCCGAAATGCAAGAGGTATTTTTGCGTCATTTTGCCGCTTTACTCGTTCTCCTTGCCCTCGACCAGCTCCGCCGCCGTCTCGACGCCCTCGTTGATCAGCTCGTGGACGCTTTCGATATCGGCGGGCTCCGCCGCTTTCTCAATGGCTTCCTCCGCCTTCTCGGCGAAGCTTTCGACGCCCTCGTTCACCAGATCGTGCGCGCTGCGGCCCTCCAGCGGCTTCTTGGCGAGCGCGACAAGCGCCTCCGCCTTCTCCGAGATGAACTCCACGCCGCGGTCCAGCAGCTCACGGGCGTTCATATCCTGCTCGCTCTTGAGCGTCTTGAGCAGCTCGAGCTTCTCCTGCGACTCGCGGATCGCCGCAAGCATATCCGCCGCGCCCTCCGGCGCGTCGTCGCCGCACTGCGCCGCGAACCACTCGCCCAGCGCCTGATAGCTCTTCTCCAGATTCCGCTTCTCCGTCACGAGGGAGATGTTGGTCTTGGCGACCTCCTTGACCGCGCCCGCCTTCTCACCGGCGGCCGCAGCCACGACCTGCGCCTTCTCCGTCGCCGTGTATGCGGCGCTCTGCGCCGCACGCTTGAGGTCCTCTAAGTTTGCCATAGTCTGTAACTCCTTTCAAAATATGAATCGTTTTTATTTTTCAACCCAGCCGCGCGCGCAGTTGACCGCGCGCTTCCAGCCGCGATAGATCTCCTCGCACTCGTACTGCTCGCGCTGCGGCGCAAAAACGCGCTCGCTGCGGCGCGCGGCGCGCACCTCGTCCAGATCCTTCCAGACGCCGGCGGCAAGCCCCGCCAGCGCCGCCGCGCCGAACGCCGTGGTCTCCACCATGGCGGGACGGTCCACGGGGATGCGGAGCAGGTCCGCCTGAAACTGCATCATCGCGTCGCTGACGCTCGCGCCGCCGTCCACGCGCAGCACAACGATCTCGCAGCCCGCGTCCTGCCGCATGGCGTTCATCAGGTCGGTGACCTGAAAGGCGATGGACTCCAGCACCGCGCGTGCGATGTGGGCGCGGGAGGTGCCGCGGGTCATGCCGACGATGCAGCCGCGCGCGTACATATCCCAGTACGGCGCGCCCAGCCCCGTGAACGCCGGCACGAGGTAGACGCCGCCGGTGTCGGACACGCTTTCGGCAAGCCGGTCGCACTCGGGCGCGCTGTCGATCATGCGCAGCTCGTCGCGCAGCCACTGGATCGCGCTGCCCGCGTTGAACACGCTGCCCTCCAGCGCATAGGTCGTCCTTCCGCCGACGCTCCACGCCACGCTCGTCACCAGCCCCGCGCGGGAGCGCACGGGCTTCTCGCCGACGTTCATCAGCGTGAAGCAGCCGGTGCCGTAGGTGTTCTTCGCCTGTCCGCGCTCGAAGCAGCCCTGCCCGAACAGCGCGCCCTGCTGGTCGCCCGCCGCGCCGCACACCGGCGTTCCCGCCAGTGCCTCAAGCCCCTCGACGCCCTCCGCCACCACGCCGTAGACCTCGGAGTTGCCGACGGGCTTCGGCAGCATACACATCGGGATGTTCAACAGGCGGCACAGCTCCTTGTCCCACGTCAGCGTGTGGATGTTGAAGAGCATCGTGCGCGAGGCGTTGGAATAGTCGGTGACGTGCGCGCGCCCGCCGGTCAGGTTCCAGATCAGCCACGTTTCGACCGTGCCGAACAGCAGCTCGCCGCGCTCCGCGCGCTCGCGCGCGCCGGGCACGTTGTCCAGCAGCCACTTGAGCTTCGTGCCGGAGAAATAGGCGTCGATCAGCAGCCCCGTCTTCTCCGCCACCAGCTCGTTCACGCCCCGATGCTCGCGCACCAGACGGTCGCAGATCTCCGCCGTGCGGCGGCACTGCCATACGATGGCGTTGTGGATGGGCCTGCCCGTCGCCTTGTCCCAGACGATGGTGGTCTCGCGCTGGTTGGTGATGCCGATCGCGGCGATCTCCCCCGCCAGAGCGGACTCCCGCAGCGCCTGCGCCGCCACGGCGCGCTGCGTCTCCCAGATCTCCATCGGGTCATGCTCGACCCAGCCGGGCTTCGGATAGATCTGCGCGAAGTCCCGCTGCGCCTTCGCCGCGATCCGCCCCGCCCGGTCGAACACGATGGCGCGGGAGCTGGTCGTGCCCTGATCCAGCGCCAAAACATAGGATCTCATCGCATTTGCCCCCTGTTCATCCTCTGCAAGGTATGGTATGATATATTCGTTACGCATTATAGCACAAGGAGTTGGCTTTTACTATGGTAAATTGCAAGGAATTTTATTATCTTTCCTCCGACGGCAAAACGCAGATCCACGCCGTCGAGTGGACTCCCGACGGCTCTCCCGCCGGCGTGCTCCAGATCGCGCACGGCGTGTCGGAATACGCGCTGCGCTACGCGCCGTTCGCGGAGTTCCTCTGCTCCAAGGGCTTCGTCGTTGTGGCGAACGACCACATCGGCCACGGGCTGAGCGTCGCCGAGGGCGCGGCGCCGCTGTGGTTCGGCGAAAAGGACGGCTGGACGCACGTGGTGGACGATATGTTCGCCCTGCGCTCCATGACGCGTGGAAAATATCCCGCCCTGCCGTACTTCCTGATGGGGCACTCGATGGGCTCGTTCCTCGCGCGCACCTATCTCATCCGCTACCCCGGCACGGTGGACGCGGCGATCGTCATGGGCACCGGCCAGCAGCCGGGCTTCATGGTCGCGGGCGGCAGGCTGGCAGCGGCGGTCATTGGCAGGAAGACCGGCTTCGACAAGTATAGCGCCGCCGTGGACAACCTCGCCTTCGGCGCGTACAACAAGCCCTTCGAGCCGAAGCGCACGCGCTTCGACTGGCTCAGCGCCAACCCCGAGAACGTGGACCGCTACATCGCCGACCCGCTTTGCGGCGGAGAGGCGACGGTGGGGCTGTTCCGCGATATGCTCGGCGGCATCAGCTTCATCTGCAAGCCCTCGAACGTGCGGAAGATGGACATGGACACGCCGGTGCTGTTCGTCTCCGGCGCGATGGACCCCGTGGGCGACCTCGGCGCCGGCGTGACCAAGGCGTACCGCAGCTTTGTGGACGCCGGCGTGAAGGACGTGACGCTCCAGCTCTATCCGGGGCTGCGCCACGAGATCTTGAACGAAACGGAAAATCAGAAGGTCTACGCCGACATCTGGGCGTGGATCGAGAAGCATCTGGGAGGGCACGGTCATGGCTGACACTTGGGAGGTGCTGGAAAAGGAGTGCAAAAACTGCCGCGAATGCTCGCTGTGCGAGACGCGCAAGAACGTGGTCTTCGGCGTGGGACGGCGCGACGCGGAGGTTCTGTTCATCGGCGAAGGCCCCGGCGCGAGCGAGGACGAGCAGGGCGAGCCGTTCGTCGGGCGCGCGGGGCACCTGCTGGACGATATGCTCGCCATCATCGGGCTGGAGCGCAAGGACGTCTACATCGCCAACATCGTCAAGTGCCGCCCGCCGCAGAACCGCGACCCGCTGGGCGTGGAGCAGGACGCCTGCATCGGCTGGCTGCGCCGTCAGACCGCGCTGATGCGCCCGAAGATCATCGTCTGCCTCGGTCGCATCGCGGCGATGAAGATCATCAAGGAGGATTTCAAGATCACCCGGGAGCACGGCCAGTGGTTCGAGAAGGCGGGCGTGCAGATGATGGCGGTCTACCATCCGGCGGCGCTGCTCCGCGACCCCCGCCGCCGCCCGGAGGCATTCGACGACTTCAAGAGCCTGCAGGAGAAGATCAAAGCGACCTGTGAGCACACCAGGGCGGAAAGCCCCGTATAAAAAAGATCCCGAAAGCCAAGCTTTCGGGATCTTTTTTATCCATTGACAACGTCGATCTGGCAGGAACGCATGGTCTCCAGTGCGGCGCGGTGCTTCTCCGGCGTCACGCCGGCGCAGCAGGACGCGTCCACGCTGATGGGCACCTCCGGCATCGCCGCCTTGAGCAGCAGCGCGTTGGACACGACGCAAATATCGGTGCAAAGCCCCACCAGCTCAAGCTCCAGCGCATTCTGCGTGCGCTCCGCCATCAGCCTGCCCGCCAGCTCCGCCGAGCCGAAGGTCGGCTTATCCACGACCGTCGCGCCCTGCGCCGCCTCCGCGACCTCGGCGCGGAGCTGCCAGCCGTTCGTGCCTTTGACGCAGTGCGTCACGGGCAGCTTCTGCCCCTCCTGCGTGTCGAGGTAGTTCTCGTAGTGCGTGTCCCGCGTGAGATAGACGTCGCGCGGGTCATATTGCCTGATCTTCTCCACGACGCGCGGCACGATCTCGACCGCCTCCGCCGTGCCGAGCGCGCCGTCGATGAAGTCGTTCTGCATATCGACGACGATCAGGATCTTTCTCATGGCAGCCTCCCCTTACACGCGCTTCCACTTCGCGCCGTTCGGGATGTCGGTCAGCTCGACGCCCTGCGCCTTGAGCTCGTCGCGGATGCGGTCGGCCTCGGCGAAGTTCTTCGCCTTCTTCGCGTCGGCGCGGGCGCGGATCAGCGCTTCGATCGCCGCGTCGGGCGCGCCGTCCTCGGCGATGACTATGAACTCGGCGCTCCGGGTGGCGGCGGCCCTGGCGTTCTTCTCGCGCAGGGCGTCCGCCTTCTTCAGCAGGTCGAGGCTCAGCACGCTGTCGATATCGTTCAGCATGGCGCGCTTGGTGGCGTCGTTCGTCTGCGCCTTGAGGACGTCGTAGATCACCGTCACGCCGTTGGGCGTGTTGATGTCGTTGTCCATCTGCTTGATGAACTTCTCGCGGTTCGCCGCGACCGCCGCCTCGTCCACCGCGCCGTCGTCCGGCTTGAGACCGGCGATCTTGGCGAGCAGCTTGTCGAACGCCTTCTGCGCGTTGTCGAGGTTCTCCCACGAGAACACGAGGTTCTTGCGATAGTGGGACTGCAGGCAGAAGAAGCGGTAGGCGATCGGGTCGTAGCCCTTCTCCTCCAGCAGGGAGACGGTCAGAAACTCGCCCTTGGACTTGGACATCTTGCCGTCCGCCGTGTTGAGGTGGGCAACGTGCACCCAGTATTTCGTCCACTTGTGGCCGAGATAGCTCTCACTCTGGGCGATCTCGTTCGTGTGATGCGGGAACATATTGTCCACGCCGCCGCAGTGGATGTCGAGCTCCTCGCCGAGGTGCTTCATGGAGATGCCGGAGCACTCGATGTGCCAGCCCGGATAGCCCACGCCCCACGGGGAATCCCATTTGAGCGCCTGATCCTCGAACTTGGACTTGGTGAACCAGAGCACGAAGTCGTTCTTGTTGCGCTTGTTCGTGTCCTCCTCCACGCCCTCGCGGACGCCGACGGCGAGGTCCTCCTCGTTGTGGTCGTTGAAGATGTAGTAGCGCGACAGCTTGCTGGTGTCGAAGTAGACGTTGCCGCCGGAAAGGTAGGCGTAGCCCGTGTCGATCAGCTTGGTGATGATCTTGATGTACTCGTCGATGCAGTTGGTCGCGGGCTCGACGACGTCGGGGCGCTTGATGTTGAGCTTGCGGCAGTCGTCAAAGAACGCGTCGGTGTAGAACTGCGCGATCTCCATGACGCTCTTGTGCTCGCGCTTCGCGCCCTTGAGCATCTTGTCCTCGCCGGTGTCGGCGTCGCTGCTGAGGTGGCCCACGTCGGTGATGTTCATCACGCGCTTGACGGGATAGCCGACGTAGCGCAGGTACTTCTCCAGCACGTCCTCCATGATGTAGCTGCGCAGGTTGCCGATGTGCGCGAAGTGGTACACGGTCGGCCCGCAGGTGTACATCTTGACGAGCTCGGGATGGTTGGGGACGAATTCTTCCTTCTTGTGGCTGGCGGAATTGTAGAGATACATATCGCTTCTCCTTACTTGGCGTTTTTGAACACGTCGATGTTTTTGATGAAATACTCCGCGCCGGAGTAGAGCGTCGTGACGACAATGACGATGTTGCTGATGTGCGCGATGAAATCGGGCGCGGAGTCAGCCGGTCCCGGCGCGGGGAACAGCAGCATTAAGATGAGGCAGACCATGGTCGCGGCGGTCTTGACCTTGCCCGACCAGCCGGCGGCGATGACACGCCCCTGCTCGACGGCGACGAGGCGCATACCGGACACCGCGAACTCGCGCAGCAGCACGACGGCGAGCACCCAGCCGGGCATCCGCCCGCACTCGACGAACCAGCACATCGCCGCCATGACCAGCACCTTGTCCGCAAGCGGGTCCATGAACTTGCCGAAGTCGGTGATCTGGTTGTAGTGGCGCGCGATGTAGCCGTCCGCGAAATCGGTTAGGCTCGCGGCGATGAAAACGACCAGCGCCACATAGCGCGAGGCGGGGAACCCGGCGTACAGCACGCCGAGGAACACGGGGATCAGCGCCATGCGCAGGATGGTCAGCTTGTTTGCAGTCGTCATGATTCATTCCTCCTCTGCGGCTTCGCCGGTCAGCTCGCCGTCCATTGTGCCGGTAATGCGGACGCGGACGAACTCGCCCGCCTCCAGATCGCGCTCCGACGAGAAGTAGATCTTGCCGTCGATGTCGACGGACTCGGCGTAGCTGCGCCCGATATAGCCCATGGACGCGGGGTCGAAGCCCTCGCACAGCACCTCGACGGTCTCGCCGAGCAGGCTTTCGTTGTACTCGTCCATGATGCGGCTCTGCACGTCCACCAGCAGCTCCGCGCGGCGGCGCGCCTCCTCTTCGTCGACGCGGTTATCCATCTGCGCGGCGCGCGTGCCCTCCTCGGGCGAGTACGGGAACACGCCCGCGCGCTCGATCTTCACCTCGCGCAGAAAGTCGCACAGCTCCTCGAACTCCGCCTCGCCCTCGCAGGGCAGGCCCGTGATGATGCTCGTGCGCAGGACGAGTCCGGGAATGCGCTCGCGCAGGGTGCGGAACAGGTCGAGCAGATACGCCTTGTCCCCGCGCCGGTTCATGGCGGAGAGGATCTTGTCGTTGCAGTGCTGGATGGGGATGTCAAGGTACTTGAGCACCTTCGGCTCCGAGGCGATGGCGTCGATCAGCTCGTCGTCAAACTCGTCGGGGTAGAGATAGTGCAGACGCACCCAGCGGAAATCAAGTTTACATAATTCGTGTATCAGCTCCGGCAGACGGCGGCGTCCGTAGTTGTCCGTGCCGTAGCGGGTGATGTCCTGCGCGATGACGATGATCTCCTTCACGCCGGAATCCGCCAGACGCTTCGCCTCGGCGAGAACGTTCTCCCACCGGCGGCTGCGGTACTTGCCGCGCAGGCTGGGGATGACGCAGAACGCGCAGTGGTTGTCGCAGCCCTCCGCGATGCGCAGGTACGCCGTGTAGGGCGGCGTCGTGACGACGCGGTCCAGCTCCTCGATGGGGGCGTGGATGCTGCCGAAGCGCATGGGTCTTTTCTCCGCAAGCACCTCGTCCAGCGCGGCGACGATCTCGCCGTAGCTGCCCGTGCCCAGCAGGCCGTCCACCTCGGGCATGGACTCGGTGATCTCGTCCTTGTAACGCTGGGAGAGGCAGCCGGTGACGAGGATCTTTTTGAGCTTCCCCTGCTTTTTCAGCTCACCCATGGCGATGATGTTGTCGATCGCCTCCTCCTTGGCGGAGTCGATGAAGCCGCAGGTGTTGATGACGACGGCGTCCGCGCCCTCCGGCGCGCCGAGCAGCGTGTGCCCCGCGTCGCGGCAGAGCGCCATCATCTGCTCGGTGTTGACGAGATTCTTGGCGCAGCCAAGGGAGATAAACGCGACCTTGCTCATTTGCTTTCGCCCTCTTTTCCGTTCTCCTCGCGCTCGCGACGCGCAAACTCCCGATAGCTGCGCAGGCTGCGCCCGAAAATGTAAAACGCCGCAAACATCGTGATGCAGCCGTAGATCATCGTGCTCGTCCTGCCGTGGACCACGGCGTAGAGCGTGGCGGAAATCGACCACGCTGCGACCAGCCCCTCGACAACCAGCAGCGCGCGGAATCCCTTTTTATCGTTGCTGAATTTGATCAGATCTCTTGCCATCGTGTCAATCCTCCTCGAACTGCGCGCCCAGCGCCGTGAGCGCCGCGCGAACGTCGCGCCACGAAAAGCCGCGCCGCAGCAGCAGATCGGACAGCTTTTTGCGCTCCCGCTCGTCGGGCGCGCGCCCCTTCGTCCTTGCCGCGATCACGCGGTCGATGCTCTCCCGCGCGTCGGGCGCTTCGGCGAGCGCCTCGTCCCACAGCTCGCGCGGTACGCCGCGGCGGTACAGCTCGTCGCGCAGCTTCGCCTCGCCGTAGCCGCCGTCGCTGTAGTGGCGCACGACGCTCTTCGCGTAGGCGAGGTCGTCCAGCGCGCCGATATCCTCCAGCCAGTCCGCCGTGTCCGCGGCGTCCCGATCCGAGGCGCCCTTGCCGCGCAGGCGCTTTTGCAGCTCTTTTTTGCTCAGTGCGCGCGCCGAAACCATGTTGACCGCACGGACGCGCGTCTCGCTCCGCGCGGCGTGTTCTTTTAATTGTACCACAGTATCGGGGCCGATGTCCAGCCCCGTATACAAGCCGAAATGCAGGAGCTCGTCCTCCGTGATCCGGAGGAGGTCGCCCCCCTCCAGATACACCAGGACTCGCTCCTGCTTATGCTTCGATCGTTCGATCTTCTCGATCCGCATTTATCCCTCAAAATCGTCGGCGGAGACGTCCACCGCGCGGCCGGCGGCCTTGGCGGCGACGCGCTGCTGGCCGGTCATGAGCTTGTCGAAGTTGGCGCGGACGTCCGCTTCCAGCTTGTCGGCGACCTCTGGATTGTCCTTGAGGTACTGCTTGGCGGCGTCGCGCCCCTGACCGATGCGGGTCTCGCCCATGGAGTACCACGAGCCGCTCTTCTGCACGAAGCCCAGCTTCACGCCGAGATCGACCAGCTCGCCCAGCAGGGAGATCCCCTCGCCGTACATGATGTCGAACTCCGCCTCGCGGAACGGGGGCGCCATCTTGTTCTTGACGACCTTGGCGCGGGTGCGGTTGCCGATCATCTCGCTGCCGTTTTTCAGCGTTTCGATGCGGCGCACGTCGATGCGCACGGAGGCGTAGAACTTGAGCGCGCGGCCGCCGGTGGTGACCTCCGGGTTGCCGTACATCACGCCGACCTTCTCGCGCAGCTGGTTGATGAAGACGACGATGGTGTTGGTCTTGTTGATCGCGCCGGTCAGCTTGCGCAGCGCCTGCGACATGAGGCGGGCGTGCAGGCCGACGAAGCTGTCGCCCATCTCGCCCTCGATCTCCGCGCGCGGCACCAGCGCCGCCACGGAGTCCACCACGATGACGTCGATCGCGCCGGAGCGCACCAGCGCCTCGCAGATCTCCAGCGCCTGCTCGCCGGTGTCCGGCTGGGAGATCAGCATATCCTCCACGCGGACGCCCAGAGCGCGGGCATAGGTCACGTCAAGCGCGTGCTCCGCGTCGATGAACGCGACTTCGCCGCCCGCCCTCTGCGCCTGCGCCAGCACGTGCAGCGCCAGCGTGGTCTTGCCGGAGGATTCGGGGCCGTAGATCTCCACGATGCGCCCGCGGGGCAGGCCGCCCACGCCCAGCGCGAGGTCCAGCGCCAGCGAGCCGGTGGAGATCGCCTCCACGCTCACCGCCGCCGCGCCGTCGCCGTAGCGCATGATCGAGCCCTTGCCGTAGGCGCGCTCGATCTGCTGCATCGCGGTCTCTATCGCGCGCTTCTTATCCTCAGCCGCGGCGCCCGCCGCCTTGCTCATCGTTCTCTCTGCCATGTTGTAGCCTCCATTTATTTAATCTTTCTTTAATCACACCGTGTCCCAGCGCGTTCCGCAGACCACGCGGGGGATATCGCCCAGATCCTTGACGATCTGCACGTCGCCGAAGCCGCCCGCGCGCATCATGCGCAGCACGGCGTCCGCCTGACCGATCCCCACCTCGAAGAGCAGCTTGCCGGCGGGGCGCAGCGCGTCGCGCCAGCGCTCGCAGATCGCGCGGTAGAAGTCCAGCCCGTCCGCGCCGCCGTCGAGCGCGAGGCGCGGCTCGTGGTTGCGCACCGACGTGTCCAGCGTCTCGATGTCCGCCGTGGGGATGTAGGGCGGGTTGCTGACGATGACGTCAAACTCCCCGATCTGGCGCGGCGGCTTTTCCAGCGCGTTGACGCGCATGACGCTCACGCGCCCGCTCATCTCGTTGCGGCGGATGTTCTGGCGGCAGACCTTGATCGCCTCCTCGTCCAGCTCGCCGAGCAGCACGCGCGCGTCCGGCACGTGCTTCGCCAGCGCCAGACCGATGCAGCCGCTGCCCGCGCAGAGGTCGAGCACGCGCGGCTCATGGTACGCCTGCGCCATCTCGATGGCGCGCGCCGCCAGCACCTCGGTGTCCGGGCGCGGGATCAGCACCGCGCGGGAGATGTCGAGCGGGACGCCGTAGAACTCCCACTCGCCGATCAGGTACGCCACCGGCTCGCCGGAGAGGTAGCGCTCCGCCAGAGCGTTTGCCTCGCGCTCGGTCTCGGGCGGGGCGTACAGCCGGCTGTCGCGCACGAACTCCTCATAGGTCTTGCCCGCGGCGGAGCAGATCAGCTCGCGCGCCGCGCGGGTCGGGTCGAACGCGCCCGCCGCGCGGAAGCGCCGGCGCAGGTCGAGATACAGATTGTTGTATGTGATCGCCATGTTTTACCAAGCGTCCTTGCCTTTTTCCTCAGGGATGACCAGCTCGATCGCCTTGATGGCGACCTCAAGCATGGAGTCGTCCGGTTCGTTGGTCGTGAAGTTCTGGAGCCACAGGCCCGGGCGCGAGAGAAAGCGCGTCACCGGGTTGTCGTGTCCGCCGACGTAGCGGTTGAATTCGTACGCCACGCCGATGATCGGCACGAGCAGCAGCAGGTGCATCGCAAAGCGCACCCAGAGGTTGCGCCACTCGATGAAGCTGAACACCGCGCTGGAGATCAGGATCGAGATGACGACCACGACGAACAGAAAGCTCGTGCCGCAGCGGGGGTGGAAGCGCTTCTGGGCGCGGCAGTTCTCCACCGTCAGCGGCAGGCCCGCCTCATAGCAGAAGATGGTCTTGTGCTCCGCGCCGTGGTACTGGAACACGCGCTGGATGTCCTTCTGCTTCGACACCAGCAGCATATACGCGAAGAAGATCGCCAGCTTGAGGATGGATTCCACGACATTGTGCAGCGCAGCGCTCTTGATGTAGGGGTCGATGAAGCCGGCGAGAAAGGTCGGCAGCAGGAAAAACAGCAGGATCGTCATGCCAAGGGACAGGACGACCGCAAGCGTTGTGACCAGCTTCTGCGCGGTCTCGCCGCTGAAGTGATCTTCGATCCAGAGGTCGAATTTGGTGGGCTGCGCCATGTCGTCGTCCGGAAAATAGTCCGCCGAAAACATCAGCGCCTTGACGCCGCGCACCATCGAGTCGATGAAGGTCACGGCGCCGCGGATGAGCGGCAGCCCGAGGATGGGATACTTGTCGCGCGTGAGGGTGATCTCCTCCTCCTTGACGACCAGCCCCTCCGGCGAGCGGACGACGATCGCCTGCCTGCCCGGGCCTCGCATCAGGATGCCCTCGATCAGCGCCTGTCCGCCGATACTCGTACGGAACTTGGGCGCACAGCTTTGTTCTTCTGCCATATTGGTTCTCCTTACCGTGCCGATTGTAGCACACTTGTTTGATAATTGCAACACTTGTTCGATCACTTTTCGTCCTTTTCGCTCTCGACCGCCGCGGTCATCGGCACGGCGATCCGCACGACGGCGCCGCTGCGTCCGTCGCCGGCGTTGGACACGTCGAATTCGCCGCCGTGGAGGCGCACGATCTCGTCGCACACGGCGAGCCCGATCCCGCTGCCGCGCGCCTTGGACGAGCCCTTGTAGAACTTCTGCTTGACGAAGGGCAGCTCGTCCTCGGGGATGCCGGGGCCGTAGTCGCGCACGCGGATGACGATGCTCTCATCCTCCGTGCGCACGGAAACGTCGATGCGTTTGCCCGCGCCGCCGTGCTTGCGCGCATTGTCGAGGACGTTGGAAAACACCTGCTTCATGCGCTCGCCGTCGGCGGCGATGGTCGGCACGTCCTCCTCGCCGGGGTCGTAGCTGACCTCGATGCCCTCCTGGCGGAACAGCTCGCGGTAGGTATAGATGGCGTCCTCCAGCTCGGAGACAAGGTCCACCGTGCCGATGTGGAGCGTAAAGCGGCCGTCCTGTATCTTGGTGAAATCCAGCAGCTCCTCGACCATGGAGGTCAGGCGGCGGGACTCCTTGCTGATGATGCCGAGGCCGCGGCGCGTCTGCTCGGGGTTGCCGACGGGGTCGACCTCCAGCGTTTCCGCCCAGCCGTTGATGGCGGT
>Ga0129306_1002330_pt1 | contig 17253 bp, 19 predicted proteins | sample P827metagenome_FD_94438 | JGI IMG/M metagenome (GOLD analysis project Ga0129306, IMG submission 94438) | Capybara group fecal microbial communities from Wisconsin, USA - P827 metagenome | ecosystem: Host-associated > Mammals > Digestive system > Large intestine > Fecal | place: USA: Wisconsin... | reverse complement strand
TACTTTCCTTTCTTCGTTGTCACCACATCCGAGAAATGGCGGCGGCTCTCAGCTCTGACCACCGTCTGTGCTGCCCGCTTCTTGGCTCCCAGCGTCACCGTCACCTTATAATTACCGTCAGGCACAGGCACGCTATAGCAGAAAGGACTGTCTGAAGCCTTGTCGAGCGTCACCTCCAGCGGCCTCATTGTCTTGTAGATATCCTTGCTGGGGAAACGAGCCAACAGTCGCTGATATTCGTCACGCGTAATCTGCATCACGGTTCCGTGACGAGGCGTAAACACTCCCTGCGTCTGCGTGTTCTGCACGAAGGAGAACTGCTTCAGGTCCCGACTCTTGGTAAACTGGTAATGATGGTCGCGATAGCAGTCGTACATCAGGCACCAGCCGCCACCTATCAGTGGGAACACGCCAGCACCCTCTACATCGCTCTTCGTCGTCTCGCAGAAGCCATCGAGCAGCTTCCACGACTTGAAGTTATGCAGATCCTTGAACGTATATTGGCGGATACCCTTATGCTTGCCGTCAGCCTCTGTCTTGAAGAAGAGATGATACAGTCCCTTCTCGTCCTTCACGATGTCCGAGTCGATAGCTGGCGCGCCAAAGTCAAAAAGCACCTGGGGCTCTCCCTCCAAATCGGTAAAGTCCTTGTTGGCATAGCACCAGTAGACGCGGTCGTAGGGGATGGTACCGTCTTCCGTCAGCAGCGAGAAATACACCATATACTTACCCGCCTTCTCGTCGTAGAACGTCTGTGGCGCCCATACGCGTGTCACATTAGCAAAAGGTGTACCGGCAAAGCGCTCTGGGAAGTGAACGGTATGATGCTCCCAGTTCACCAGGTCGCGCGATCGCATCAGCACAACCCCTCGGTTACTGCTCCATCCCAGTCGGCAGCGCATATCCGTCACCGTCATCCTGAACCAGCCGTCTTCACAGCGCAGGATATGAGGGTCGCGCACACCCTTGCTCCGAGCAATCGTGTCACTCCCCACAATCGGCATTCCGTCGTTCAGAGGGGTATAATTAAAGCCGTCATCACTCACGGCATAGCATATTTGCTCCTTCTCTGGCGCATTACCAGTGAAATAGACAAACAGGTAGTTAGTAGCCGTCAAGGCCATTGTCAGCAGTAGTGTTTTCATCTTTCCGTTTTAATAGGGTTCGTTTTTACGTGCAAAGGTACAAAATTTTTTCGTAACATCGGAATATTTCGCAGGATTTCTTTAAAATCAGACTTTCCGATAACACGTCCGAACACAAAAGCCGCCGACCCCCTGCGGCTAACAGAGCATCGGCGGTCCTTTTTGTTTCAAGTGCGGGAGCAAATTTTTCACTTTTCACTCTTCACTTTTCACCCTTCACTTTTCACTTCTACATAGTTCCCATCCCTTCAGCATCGCGAACGAGTCGATAGACGACGTTCCGTTCTCCTGAATTGCCATAGCCACACCAACTGCCATCCAGCGGCTGGGCTTGTCCGATGGGATGCCTATCGGCTCATCGGGGTCGATGCCGGTGAGGCGAGAGACGTTGGCGATGTACGCCGACGTGTTGTTCTCGCTCGACGGTGCCCACCTCGAAATGATGCCTCGGATGGTATAGAGGCGGTACTTGTGGTAGTAAGTGCGGGTGAGCAGGTAGAAGGCTGCCCGCCAGCCATACTCCAGCGATTTGAACTGTACAAACTCTGCGTCATAGCGAGTGCAGACCGAAGCTTGCTTCGAGTCTGCCGAGCCGGAGCAGAGTCGACCATCGGTCAAGGCGCGGTCGTTCTGCACCTCTGCCATACCCTTCCACTGGTCCTTTGACCTGCGGATGTTCAACGGGTTATGATTACGAATTCCTCTTGGTATTGCCATAATTCTCAAATTCTTTAATTCTTGATAAACTTAAAAACCCAAATGTCAAAAGTGGGAAAGTGGGAAAGCGGGAAACTTCGGCGAAGCCAAAGTGCTCTCCAGAGAAACTTCGGCGAAGCCAAAGTGCTCTCCAGAGAAACTTCGGCGAAGCCAAAGTGCTCTCCAGAGAAACTTCGGCGAAGCCAAAGTGTTTCCTCATGGAAAGTTGCGGTTTAGTGAAGAGTCGCCCGTTAGGGCAACTCATTCACCACTTTCCTATACAATCCATACTTCACCTTCTCCACCACCTTTTCATCCTGAAAGCGGATGATGGCTCTCGATGCTGCCGTCTTAGAACAATTAAACACCTCCATAAACTGCTGTGAATTGAACTCGTCGGGCAATTTACGGAAGCACTCGCTATAGCGGGTACTGCGTTTCCTCACTACAAACTCCTTGTTCTGGTCAGCAAAATAGTTGAACGCCATTTCGCCAAAGAAGAACTGCTGGCACTTGTACTGGATTTCCATTGCCAACCTACAGAGCCTTTTGTCGCGTTCATCCATCGTCAAGGTCTTAGACTCCTGCCACTCATCCCAATGACGCATCAGGATAAAGGGAAGAGAGATACCTATGCCGTAGTACGGAATACGCTTCAGCAGCGTTCGGTCAGCCTTATCGCCATTAAACTCAGCTATCTCCAAGTGGCTGGTCTGCCACTCATAGGTCTCATCATTTAGCGGTTCTATAGGCAACTCGCCTTCCACCTTGTCGAGTCGGTAAGCCCACGTCTTCAGCGTCTCATTGGCATCTGGATCTACCTGCTGGTGTCGCTTCGCCATACCCTTGTCGGGAAGTGGGATAACGGCAAGTCGCGTTGACATACCCGTACCGAAATTACGCTGATTCACCTTGCGGTGCAGCGCATACGGCGTGCCAGTATAGATGAAGTTCCAGAACACGTTGAACATACCCGTGACGCTCTCTTGATTGGCATACATCTGTCCGTCCTGCTCGTTGTGAAAAGCCTTCAACTCCAAGATTTCTCGGTCCTTCCAGTCGCCACCCTTATTCTGCTTAGTGACGTTATCCAACTCCGCATCAAAAGAAAACATGTGCAGATTCAGAGGCACACCCTGAACCGACTCAATAGCCGCATTCATGTGGCGGATAAACTCACCTGTAGCCGTTCTGGCAGGGTGAACACGAATACCCACCACAGGCCTTTTCAGAGCCTCGCCCTTCTGAGCCTTGGTAGAGGTGGTACGCTCCGTTCTGCCCTCCTTATATCGGTTCACGGCATCAATCAAGCATTGGTCTGCCTGAATCATCGGGTCGGCAATCTTCTTGTAGAACTTCTCTACAATATTCTTACCAGCTCCCGGGTCGCCAATAATAAAGATGCAATAGTTCAAACGCCTGACAAGTTCCGGCTCATACCAGAAATGGTAGAAAGCCCTTGTCATCAGCGTTCCGAACAATGCCGCACTGGAGAACCACACCGCAGGCAACTTATGGGGATGCACATTCAGGAACAGCTCCTTCAAGCAGGGGTAATACTCTGCCATCTCCAGCAACTCCTCAGCCCAAGCCTCCAACGGCAGCACAGCGTAAACGTCGTTGTCAGCACCGGCTGAATCAAGGGGACAGGTTGCTTGATTCAAGCCTGAATCATGAACCTGTCCCCATTGATTCAGAGCCCCGCTCTTCCTGAGAGCCTCCATCACCTCCTCCGGCTTCTTCTGCTTATACCGCCAGCCCATAATCGAACTGACTGTACCAGCCACATCCTCACCCTCGGCAGCAAGGTCTTGCACCCAGGGCAACGTCATCACCACCTCGGTAATCTTGGTAGGGTTCTTTCCTATCAAATAGCGAAGATGATCTGTCAGCTCCACCAGCGTATCGTGCCGATGATTGGTGAGGTTCCTGCCTTCCATCCAAGCCTCGATGATTTTGGCGTAACTGACGCCATTATACATCATAGACTCAGCATTCCGCAGGTCTCCTCCATCGACTCCTGATACAGCCTGTTGGTCTTCTCCAGCAGCTTGAAGGGTGGATACACTACGAGTATCAGCACCACTCGGAGCAAAGTCAAGAGTAGGCTGAGACTTACCAGCACGATACTGCGAGTTATATTTCTCGCCAAAATCCTTGTTCTCATACGTAAACAGTTTTTCTTCGTTAATCAATAAAATGTCCTCACGCGAGGTCAAAAAGGCACCTCTCGAAGCATCACGACAAACGGAGTCAGGAGTCAGACCGAACTTCTCACCACCCAGCTTTTCCGCAAAAACCTTCTGATTATCTATCAGATTGTATTGCGGGTCGGCAATGAAGATGACCTTCAGTCCATGTCCCGACGGTGTGACGTAAACCAGCAGCACACGGGCCTTGTCCTCGTCGCTAAGCAGCGAGTAGGCTTCAGCCCATACCTCCCTGACATCGCCCTCGATGTGGTCGAAGTCTATCACACACAATCCGTTCAGCCTACATGCCGCCTGCTTTCTCCAGCAACCTAACTTACCGCTTGCAGAAACGGTCTCGATATAGGTTGCAATGAAAATCACAAACGGCAACGACTTCTTCAGCGAGTCGCAGTAGGTCTGGAGCTTCTTCTCGATGGTGAGAGCCTTAAACACCTCACCCTTCGTCTTACCTCCAGCCACACGCTTCTTGCTCGCCTCCTGAGCTTGGCAGAACTTCTGAAAATTCTCGTCCCCGGTCCACTGAGCCAGCAACTCCGCATCCCCCTCAAGAATGGAGGGCAGTGCCTCCCTCAGCTTACGATGTTGAGTCGTAAGCCACTTGGTCTGGGCACTGTCCACCAAACTATTGAAGATTGCAGCGGTCACTATGGCAGTGGGCAAATCGAATCGCTGTTGATTACAAAACATTTGTCAATCTTGCTTGTTAGATTGTACAGCTCTCTCCTTACGTCAATCATTCCTTTTACTTCAAATGTCAGCCATGCTACGACTTTGCCTTCTTTTTGCGAGAAGCGAACCTTCACGCAGGGTTCATCCAACAAGAATTCCCCGTCAGGCATCTGCGGCTCCTCAATCTCCATGTCCTTCGTCAGCTTGGCCAGTTCCTTGTGAAAGAAGGCCGCCTTGTCAGGTACGTTCTCAGGACACTTCAACTCGATGCAAGTCAGCGGATTCTTACCCGAAGTAATATACCGCTTACTCTTACCCACCTTCTTCACGTCCTTTTGTGACGGCTCGCCCTGAGCCTGTGGGTCAACCTCAATCGAACCGTCATCATAGATGCGAGTGTTCGACTTAAACGACTTCTGCAACTTCCTACGAGTCGTAGAAGGAGCGGCAGAGGTCTGCTCTGCCAACTCCTGAGTCTTCTTAACGTCTTCCATAAGTTCAAGATACTCTAAAGTCATTACATCATGTTGATTTTGTCGACGTAAATAGTGGTTGCACTCATGTGTTCACCAGTCTGAGAGCTATCCCATTCACGCACTACCATAGAGCACTGTACCTTGTAGATGTACTGGGGATCAAACTTGGGACAGTTGACAGCCCTTTCACCGGTAATCTCACCGAGGAAGGTGTCTGTGCCGTCAGTCAACTTCAGGGTTACGGTGTTAATCACCTTCTGTTCCCCTGTCTTCTTGTCCGGATACTGGCGGGTAGCCAGCGGACTCTGATTCAGAATTCTTACAATTCTTTCCATGCTAAAATAAATTAGTGTAATTCGTAAGATTCGTGTTCCTTATATCCATTTCCTTTATTTTTTCAACATAAACAATAAATAGTCCTTCGACTCCGTCAGCACCTCAATGCCAATCTGGAAGTACTCCTTCTCGGGGTCCAGTTCCAACAACTTTATCAGCTGGTTAGCCAACTCAGCATTGTTGAACTGCAAGCTGCTACTTCCCGGCTTGAACTTCACCTCAATGCCCCGCTGTCGGTTGAACATCAGGACCACATCGGTAGTCTGTCGGCTACGAGTCAGCAGCATGTGAGTCGAAAGCTTCTTAGCCACCATCTTCGAGTGCTCCAGGTTCAGCGAGAAACGCTTACCCCCTCTGAGACTCAGCGAACAAGTGTTCTTCGGCAGGCCTGTGCAGGTTGTCCTCGTCTGGATGTCGATAACCTCCAAACCCAGACTGCTCAGCTGGTCAGCCTCGCTACGTTCAGCCCGCTCTTCCTGCAGGTGTTGGTTCCATTCCTCGTGGATAGCCAGCCAGAAGTCCTTGCCATAGATCGTCTTGGGATAGACGAAAGCCAGTGGGATGACACTCTCAGCCTTAGCCTTCTCTAAATAGGCATCCAGCGAGGCAGGGTTCGAAGTCAGGTGGTTAGTACGGTAGTACTGTGAGAACATACCAAAAAGTTCTCTAACGTGTAGGAATCTCTTAAATTCCTGAATCTCAGTTCTGTTCATAAGGCAGACAGTTTATTTAACGTCGCCCTCTTGAAGGCGACCTTTATGTGATAAAAATAATATGAACGTGTACGTGTGTACGTGAGAGAGCTACCGAGGCACTTACCTCAGCAGCTCCCGAAGAGAGAGAAAAAGATCAGTTCAGACTATCAAGTAACGATATGCTGCGTATGTGTAGATGTGTCAAATTTTCAAAGAACGCGAAAGCCGAATACAAAGCGGAAAATCTCGTTTTCTGGCTTTGTTGAGGCGCCTCCGTTTTTCGAGCGAAGCTCAAAGAACTCCTGCAAACTTGTTCCCAGCGTCCCGGGGTTTGCAAGCGCAAAATTCGACATAATTTTTTAAAGGGAAATGGCTTTGGAAGTGCCCATCTTGCAATATCTTGTTATATCTTGTGATTTCTTGAAATATCAACTAATATCTACACCACAAGACATAAAAAAAGCACCAGAATCAAATCTGATGCTTAACTATCAATCTTTCGATATTGTTATGTTTTTGTAGCAACTTGCAAAATACTTATCGCTGTATCCTTCACCTGTAGGCATACCCAAGCGTTTTAACTCTTCATAAACAAAGCTTGGATTCGGTGGCAGATACAATTTACCTTCCTGTTTCTTCTCTTTCAGATAAGCACAAATCTCAGGCACTTTTTGATGGGCCACTAATCGTTTTATAGCTTTGTGAATACGCCAAGCCTCTTCATCCTCAATCTCCGGGTGAATGAAGTGAAACTGTTCTTCGTCCCTTTCCTCTTCAACCACCTTTGCTTCACCACCTTCTTTATTGGTAGTTTCCACCACTGGCCTCTCGATGTGCACATGCTCATTATCGTGTATATCGAACATAGGACCATTCACGGTTATATCACCAGAAAAGGTGATGTCTGGAATATTACCATTGTCTTTTGCCATTAGATATCCTTTCCAATTATTACTTCTTTGTTTCCTTTAACTTCATAAAGCGAACCAAACTTTGGATTATTTAGTATAATCTGCGGTTGTACGTCTTTGAAATATCCAGCACTTTTCATGTCTTTATATGCATTTTCCCAAGCGGTATTTCCATGGAACATCAACTGCATCATTTGTTTGGCATACAATCTCTCCATCAAAGAATCGAAACCATTAAAGGCAATTATGATTCCGTCTTTTGTAATGTTTGAGTTTGTCAATTCCGCTATCTTATTGTCTTTATCAGCCAATTCCTTCTGATAAGAAACAAGTTCCCACCAACCTTTCATTCCTTCCACCGGACGGAATAATTCAGGAGTTGTTTGAAGTAGTCGCCGGAGTGTGGCTTTTATATCGCTTCCAGGTTTATACTTTACAAGTGGAATTACACGAGGATAAATATCCCTTAACCTGGCTCTACCGCCAAGTTCTTCCAGCGCCTTCTTAACAGCCTCTTTATGCGTCAGTTCACCTTGTTTCTTCATACCTGTTTGCAAAGGTACGAAAAAAGTGGATCAACACTGATCTGTGGATCCATGACGGATCCATTTTTGATCATTTTTAACCTTTGAGGCTAATTTAAGAATGGATAATACGTATTTCAAGTAAATATTAATGTGTTAAATATTTCATATTTTTACAACTGATAGTTGTTTTTTCGAAATAATGTTGTATCTTTGCACCAAAAACAGGACAGAATATGAAATTCGATAAAATACTTGAGAACAACACCCTTTGGGCAATACGAGGGGATAATGCTGATGACAATGTACTTCAGCTATTGTTCCAACACTGGAGCGACCCAGAGTGGCTGATTGACTTCTTTATGGATAACATGTCTGATTTGGAGTCGTACTTCATGATTACAGATATTAATCAGGCTATATACGACACAATTGAAGACAGCGAGCGCATACAATGTCTGATTCTTGATATTTCACCAGATGCCGACTTGGACAAACTCTTTCGTCCGCTCAATAATAGCCGAACAAGTGAGATGCTTCTTGGTAAAGAAAAGGCCCGCATCAAGGAGCGCCCCAATCATGCTTCCTGGCTACGCCTATATGCAATCAAATTAGAGCCAGGGTGCTATATCATAACAGGTGGTGCTATCAAGCTGACCAGAACAATGCAGGAACGCGAACATACACTTCGTGAACTTAATAAGATGGAATCTGTACGCAACTTCCTTATCAATGAAGGAGCTATTGATGCCGATGGACTTATGGATTATCTTACAGAAATACAATAAAAAAAGGAGGTCGTTATGAAACAGAAAACACTTGAATACCTCGAGGCTCACAAAAGCGAGACACCATCAAGGTGGCGCGAGGAGGCAGAATGGAGACGGGCTAACGCCTCTTGGCTTCGTCATTCTCAGATGATTGCCGTAAAGGTGCTATTGCGGATGAAGCAAGAACACATGACTCAGAAAACACTGGCTGAGCGCATGAACTGTACGCAACAGTATGTATCTAAAATTCTCAAGGGAAATGAGAATATGTCGCTCGACACCCTCACAAAACTAGAGGATGCGCTTAATATTAGCCTCATTCTCCCAGAGGAGAAAATGGCATATTCTGACGCCGCTTTAGAAGAGGTTTTTGCTTAAACTTTCTAACAAGTTCCACCTATACAAGTACTCCGTTCGTATCGGGAGATGACTTGTATAGGTGGTTTTCTACTTAAACGCCTTGATAGCCTCTTCGTATTTTTTAATCCAATAGGCTCCCCGCTGCTCCTGCATATTGAGCAATAGCGATTTGTTGAACACCTTCCCTCTCAGTTCGTCCAAGGGCTTTTCCAGATGGATAAGCCAATAAGTTTTGTCACGTGTAGGTTTGTAATCTGAAGTATGCGATGCCATCTCCTCCACTTGTTCACGAGTCTTCACCTGTGGCTTTACTGATGATATTCTGCATAGCTGTGCCCTTTTCGAATCTTTCCCTAGAAATGCCAGTACATATTCTGCACCAAGCAATTTTGGCATAGACAGGATCTTGCTGATGGGTAACGTGTAGGTATGAGCCTTTTCGAACCATTCCCATTGCTCTTCAGAACCGATTCTTCCCACGAGTACATGGTGCGGCTGCTCTGCTTGGATGGCGCCATTAAAGTCCACCAAAACCATCTCTTTGTATGCCTGCCGAACCTCCTCGTTTTCCAGTTCCTCTCTACGTTTAGATGCCAATTCGAGGTATCCCAAATCCATATCAATTCCCAGATACTTTCTCCCAAGTAGAGAGGCGGCAACACCAGTAGTACCACTTCCATTAAATGGGTCGAGCACCCAGTCACCGTCCTTGGTAGAAGCCATGATAATACGTGACAATAAACTCAATGGCTTCTGCGTAGGATGCTTACCACACGACTTTTCCCATTTCGCCACAGCTGGCATACGCCACACATCTGTCATCTGCTTACCATCGTTAAGTTGGCGCATCAGTTCGTAATTATAACGGTGCTGAGCACGCTTCGATTTCTTGGCCCAAATGATATACTCCGCAGAGTGCTTGAACACACGATGAGATACATTGTCAGGTGGATCCGTTTTGTTCCAAGTTACCACATTTAGAATCTTGAACCCCAATTCTGATAGCTGATCTGCCACAGAGAAAATGTTGTGATGAGTGCCGCTAATCCAAATGGTTCCATTATCTTTCAGTTTATCCTTGCAAGCCGTGAGCCACCGACGATTAAACTCATCAATATACTCCGCTGAAGGAGCCTTGTCCCATCCTCCTTTATCCACACAAACCACTTTGCCGCTGCTAACGCTAATTCCACCATTACTCAGGAAGTAAGGAGGGTCAGCAAATATCATGTCGAACTTGAAGTCAAACGCTTCAAGTACCGACACGCAATCACCATTTACGAGGGTGAAGTCTTTGTTGGCAGATTTATAGAATGGCGTAATTACAGACATCTTTCAACTCAACTTCTTTATATAATTCGGTATTTGTCCCAATCATTCTGAACATTGTCTAAACTCCCATCATCGTATTTGACAATTAAGCGAAGCGAATTCCTCATCGTCTTTTTCTCAAGTACGATGCATGGTCTTGAAGCATACATAATTCTGTCACCAACCATCGCTTCCCTTTTGATTTGGTTATCTATATGTCTTGTTTTAGTCAGGGGGGTACTATGAGTTTCTTTGCGATTGTGTTGTATTTTCACATATCGTGATTTGTTATAAGGCACAACGTCTCTAACACCATTGGCATATTCAACAAAAAGCTTTGAGAACTTTCCGTTTTCAACGATTTTCCTTACAGTGCAATACAATTTGTTATAGTATATACTGTCGCCTACTTTTAAATCACCAATTTCAGATACTTCACGTCGGGAATCTTTAACCACATTTTTAGTTTCGTTCTGTCTAGAAGGGACAACATCTTTGAAGGTGTTCTTTCGAACTTTCTTTTGCGGTTTTTTTTGCTTTGGCTGAGGTTTCTTCTTATATTCGGTTTTGACAATATGATATGGAGTATCATATACAGAGATCTCTGTTGTATACCCTGACCCCATCTTCACTACAAGAATGGTAGTACCATCATTACTCTGCTTTGTATTTATAACACGTCCCACTTGCTCTGAAGAATCTATTCGGATCATCTCTCCAATCTTAGCTTCTTCTCTCTTAACATGGGATATGTCCTGTAACTTACGAACAGAGGACCATAAGATTTGTCTTGCTCTTTCACGCGTCAGGTTCATTTTCTCTCCTATGGATGACAGAGTTTCTTCCACAGCATCTATTCCATAATAAAACCTCAAGATACGTGATTCTCTATCTTTCAAACGTTTAAGAAGCCTGCGTACAAAATACCAATGATCTTCATCTTCTATATAGTTTGTCACCATGTCTGTCCTGCTTTCAAGGAAGTCAAGGTCATCATATAACTCAACAAGTTCCCCAAGACTATCTGGTAATTGATTTACAATTTCAATTTTCTCAGAATCAACTTCCTCGCCAATGTTGATATCAGTTACAGAAGGAGGATATCCATGTTGTTGCTCAAACTTTTCTTTGCATTTGCGGACTTTACGGTAACGTGCTAGTTGATTTAATGGCAGTCTAACCATATATGGCAAAGCAGTCATAGCAATAGAAATTGATTGTAGAATCCAAGTCTTTGCAAAATTTGAGAAGCTACGAAATTGGGTGTCATCAAAACGTTCTACGGCTTTTATCAGTCCCAAATTACCCTCTTGTATAATGTCTTCAAGAGGCGCACCTTTCCTACCATAGAGTAGAGCTATGTTTGCTACTAGTCTTTGCTGGCTCTTTACAATGAGTTCAAAAGCCTTCCTATCACCATTACGGTATCGTCTGAACAGCTCCAATATCTCATCATTTGTATAGATTCTGAATTTTGATATCTTGTTAAGATGAGCTCTCAAGGACTCACTTATATCCTCCTGTAGGAATCTGTTGAGATTGTATTTGGGGATAACAATGGAAGGTTCTGCCAGTTCATCCTTTTCTTCGATAGTCTCTTCTATTTGTAAGGCGCCTTCTTTCGCATACCACAAAGAATCGTCATCCTGATACCAATATGGAATATTCTGTGAAGAGAACATAATCTCTGCCACATAGTATTTGTCCAATTCGAGTTCCTGGGAAATAGCTCGTATCTTAAGACCATTACTATGCAACAATAGTGAATATATTCTCTCAATATCGTTCATTAACTGTTCTTCTGTGTTTTCATGTAGTCAATAATCTCCTCACACCATCCAATCAAACATTTGGTACGTCGGTCTATAACAGCCTCTCCATATTCAGGATAGAGTCCTCGTACAAGTTCCTTTCCTTCTTTTATAGCAGTCCTCCTTGGGTATAGTGCCGTCTTAGCGAAAAGCTGCCCAATCAGTTCATTCTTTATAATTTGCTCATATATTCTGACTTTGGCTCGCTTGGGATCCTGCATAATATCCTCACCTAAAGATGTCAATTTAAGATTTTCGTCTATGAGTTCAAGAAAATAACATGCATTAGAATAGTAGGCTGCCTGCCGAACCTCAAATTTGTTAAAGTCGGCAATATCATTCAGGGTACAATTCATTGTATTTGCAATGAATTTGAAAGTTCTGATGACTGTAGCAAGCGTATTCGCCTGGGGGAGTAATTTCTTCATAACATTTACACGTCCATTAAATCATTTGAAACCAACATATTGTAGTAATTATGCAGTATTGTATATCTGTCATTTTTGCTCTTGTCAGCGAAGTCCACCCCTAATTTCTTACACAAAATTGGAAATCCGCCATTAGCATAAAACTCGAATGCTTGGTACATATTATTCCTGTCAGGATCTTCTTTGGGCCTTTCCTGTAGTATGGACTGATTGCCTTCTTTCAGATAAGCTAGAAAGTTCATAATCTCCTTTTCCCGATCCTCGAAATTAATTATCTGTACTGGTTCAGCCGAATTGGTAAAAGGAACATATGCATCATTTACATAACCGATTAATGCTGAAATAGTCAAAATTTGACCATAAGAATTAAATACCTTAAGGTCTCTCCATAGATAACGCATTTGTTCCTCTTGGTCTATATTTCGATTTATACGATATGTATTATCAATATTTATTGGCATAGTTGCTATTTTATATAAGTTATACCTTCTTTTTTGTTTTTAAGTAGTTCTATCTTTGAACATACAGAAGGAGCTATCCAACTCTTTACACCTCCATAACTAATTTCATCTGCCATGAGAATTATTTGATTAGCAAATGAATGCATGTTTTTAGCTACATTAGCAGGGTTTTCGCCACTTAACTCAGTAAATGGAGAATCGATAAGGAAAGGATAGTCATGAGATACTCTTAACTTATCTGTGGTCCGGTCCTCATTAGAATAGTCAAGAATGGCTTTGGCAAAGGCAAGAGAATTAACTTTACTCTGTCCTGTTGACTTTCCCTCTCCAACATCAAGAACTATTAGCTCATGTATCTCACTTTCGCTAAGTCCTTCATCTTCTAATGTCTTCATACGTCCACTGTTGATCCAAGAAACACGGATTTCATCATACTTACTCTTAACAAACGTAACAAGTCTATATTTATCTTTTTTGCTATACTGACAAAGATAGATACCTCTGCCTGTATCTTCACTAAGCAAGTTGTAGGCGTTGGTAAGATAGTTATTAATACTTTCTAATGACAACTCACTATTTCTTTCACCAATCTTAGTAATTGCAGCCATAAAAAGTTCTAAGACGTCCTGTTGTGCATTCAATGTCTTTAACTGACCTTGATTACCTGATGCTTCTTCCAGCTCTTTTTGGGCTTCCTTTAAACGTTTGTTCGCCCTTTCAATTTTTCCGTTACATTTTTCCTCGTTTACGGTAAGACGTACTTGTAATTCATACTGTTTTTTTCTCTCAGTTTCAAGTTCCCTTATTGTTTCTGAAACGTTTGTTACCAATGAAGTGGAAATATCTGATAACTGTATTTTCAATTGTGCGACTTCTTCCTCACTGTCTTTCATTGCTTGATAACTCTCCTTAAGTAGCTTCTTGGCTCTCTTTTTCTCACCTTCAAACTGATTTGACATATAAAGAAGCGTGCTGCTAATATTATCAGGAGGAAGTGCCATAATCATCTCTGTCAGATGCTTAACCACATCGTCAGTCATATCGCGACCGCATATACATTTAGGTCGTTTTAAAATACTTTTGACAGCTTCAACCGTTAGTCCTGACGGGACGTCAACATTCTCAATCGATGACTTAACATCTTCTACCAATTTATCTGTTGCAAGTGCATATCCATCTACAAGTCGCTTATAGAACAAATCTGTATTTTGCTCAAAGTGTTTCTTCGCTGTTGCTAAGTCCTTTTCAAGCCCCTTGCGTTTCTGTTCTAGTTTGCGTGCATCGTCCAGTTGAGATAATTTCAAGGATATGTCTTCTAGTTTCCCTTCTACCAATTCTTGGTTTTTGGAGATTGCTTTGAGTTCAATCTCGTTATCTTCTATCGTTTCTTCGAGTTCCTCAATTTCCTTTTCCAATTCTTCAGCAGTAGCATTTTTGTTGTTTTTGTTGATGCGTACTTTTTCTTTACGAATGTCTCCCTTGACATCTTTTATCTCAGTGGTACACAACTCAAACAATTTCTCATTTGTAACAAGGGAAATTACATTCTTGATAGTTTCTTTAGATTCTTCTTTAGTATTCAGTTTCTTCATACGTTCACCATCGAACGTAATACCTTCCAATATGGATTTAGGAATTATTCTTGATAGTAAATCTTCAACATATTCTATATTAGTTTCAGGAATAGTACGTTCTCCATTAGATTCAGTATGGCTTAATTCTACCTTGATATTAGAAGATATTTTATCATTAAGACGCATGAAGGTTTCTGTACGCTTCACAAAATACTCAATATCTTTGTAGTTGAAAGACAACTCAACCCAACAGTCCACAGAATTTGCATGACGATCTGCTTCGAGCCGTTGATGAAGAGTTGAATTTAGAGAATAAGGAGTTTCTTCCTTTTCACGCATGCTTCCAAAGTTGAAACCATACAGTACCCACTGGAACGAAAACAACATTTCCGTCTTTCCAGAGCCATTGACCCCTAATACTAACGAAATATTCTTCTGCTCTGTTGTGTCAAAACGTATGGTAACGTCTTTGAAGCAACGATAATTGTGATATTTGATGTAATTGATCTTCATGACGCTATGATTTAGACACAATCTCTCTCACGACTTCTTCGAGTTGTGATTTCAACTGCTTATTATTACCGGTTTCCTGACAAGTCTTTGCATAGTTCAGGAACTTCCAAAAACCTTCTTTCTGAACCTCAGTAAACTGAAGTTCGTCTAAGACATCTTCAATCGGGTTCTGATTCATAATCTGTTACGTTTTCAATTGTTATGTGGTAATCGTTTTCTATCTCACAAAATCTGGCTTCGTTTTCGTCTTTGTTCAAGGCGAGCCTGTTATATTCTCTTGCTCTCGATAGTTCAATCTTGAGCAATCCCTCGCAGCCATAGGTTCCAGCTTCCACTGCAGGAAGTACCACCATGTCGTAGATGTATGCAATGGTCTTTCCACTCTCCTTACATTTTCGAAGGACACGTCCTCGTCGCTGAACGGTTTGTCTGAGTGCACTATCGCTGGCCATGATATATATCTTATCCAGTTTTGGTACATCTACACCTTCATCGAAGCATTTAATTGCCGCAAGTGTATCAAAGAATCCATGTTCAAATTCATATAAGACTCTCTTCCTGTCGACCGTATGACTGGTAAACTGTGATACAACCAACCCTTTGTCATACAGAACTCTGGTTACAGAGTCGATAATAGACTCTCCTTCGCCGTCCTTACCTTGACCACAGTACACTACAGAGTTGACGAAATTGTATCCACTTTCAGTTAGTTCTCTCAGCTTCACCAGCTTGTTTGTGGCCTGTTTTAAGATCAAGCTCCTCTCTCGACGCAATTTGTCTATTACCTCTTGATCTGGTTCTTTCTTGTTCATCTCTTGGGCAAGGAGTTTGCTCTTAAACAGGAACTTCTCATTCTCATCTTCATTCAAACGAACAAATATGGGATGGTATTCATATTTCGACAGGAAGTCGTTGTCGATGGCATCTTCAATGCCGTAGTAGAAAGTATCACCTGGCGTAAAGAACCTTGCAATTGCTTCAGATTCACTTTCGCTGAAACGCTGAATGGTTGCACTGAGCCCTAACTTATATTTGGGATTAAGTTTTATTAATGCTGATAAATTACTCTTTGTCAAGTTATGAGCCTCGTCAACTATCAGAAATAATGATGGGATACGTTGAATCTTGGGATATACCTTAGAAAAGAACGTGTCATAAACAGCGACACAGATGACATTTCTATCATCTGAGAAATAGTCAATAGTAGCTTCTGCCATCGTCTGTTCAAACGATTTCCCATTTCCACCAAACAGGTAAACCTTATCATATCCTTCCTCCTGTAATGCACTGGCCCATTGTGTCTGTAGATCTACTTGGGGAACGCAGACAACAACAAACAAATTCTCTTCGCAATTCTTTTCTAAAGTCTGAATTGTCTTGACGGAAGTGAAGGTTTTTCCAGTGCCTGTTGCCATCTCATAGAAATGCTGGTAGCCGTTTTCGCAAAACTGTTTGATGGCATCTTCTTGATAAGAATAAAGTGTCTTCTTTCCCTTCGTTATATGGCTGGAGATGTAGTTGTCAATTGCCGTTTCAAGGGTTTCGCTTCTTTTGTAGCAGTTTAACAGCTCCTTTTCAACAGCTGTGGGGAAGTCTATCACCACAACCGATTCATCTTGGTTGTTCCATAACTGATTAAAATAGCGTTCCTCTCCTTCAATGAACGTTGCGGTATATTCGCTTAACCAGGAATAGTTAACCTGAATACTTTCCTGATTAAACTTAAAGGCTCTTTTAGTCTCGTTTAAAGAGCCATTGAAGTAGACTTTATTATCTTCCTCATCAACGAATATGCCAAATTTCTCGTGGAAGATTCCAAGTGGTTGATAGGCAACCTTTATTATCAATTTCCCTTCCGTCAACATGTTGCAAACAACATCTAGCTGGGCAAGTTCCTCATCAGAAAGTTTGGCTCCAGTTATTGACTCTATTAGCGACTTCGTAACATGCTCCTTATCAAGGCTCACACATGCATCAATAAGTTCAGCGTCAGCTTGGGAAAGGTCTGGACTACATATTAGATTGATTTGCCCGCCTTTGCGTATAAAACGAATAAGGCCATCGATAGACAATGTCAATGAATGCAATGAGAAATATCCAGCAGCTCTATCCAGCCTTATGCTTTCGGAAAAGCAGGGGACATAGAAATCCTGATCTATGGAATCCTTATGGGTCCTGTATATTGGCTTGTATTTTCTCTTATTCAACATAGGCATCCAAATTAATAGTTCGTAATCAGCACCTCAGACTGTTTCTCACGTTTTTCAGCATAAGCATTGATGTATCGTGAGGCAAGTACCTTGCCGAAGGTATATCCTTCGTAAAGCGTCTCGAAGTAAGACGTTCCGTCTTTATTGGTA
>Ga0129306_1002329_pt1 | contig 17262 bp, 14 predicted proteins | sample P827metagenome_FD_94438 | JGI IMG/M metagenome (GOLD analysis project Ga0129306, IMG submission 94438) | Capybara group fecal microbial communities from Wisconsin, USA - P827 metagenome | ecosystem: Host-associated > Mammals > Digestive system > Large intestine > Fecal | place: USA: Wisconsin... | reverse complement strand
GCAGTCCATAGTGATTGCCCTCCCTCTGTAGAAGTTGTGTGGTAACTTCATTCTACCACGGGGAGAAAAATCACTATGGATTTTTTACTCAAGTGTCCAACTTGATTTTACAATCAACCATCTTCATTCAATGATGAATTCTTGAATATGACAAAGCGCGGCAGCAGCCGCGCCTTGTCATATTCTGATCTGATAGGTTTTCACACGAGGAAGCAGTTCCGCAAGATCCACATTATTTTTCGCCAGTCTCGCGGTCATATCCGGTGCGATTTCCAAACGCTCCTCGCTAATAAATACCCCACCGAGTTTCTCAGCCACACGGTTGCTTCCTGTATTAGAGGCGAATGCTCGCCACAAAAACTCAGAAACACCTGTCTCGTTATGATACTGCTGGAGAATTAAGCGAACGCCTTCAGTCGCAATTCCCTTTCCCCATTGCTTTTTGAAAATATCGATTCCGATGCTCGGTTTGCCAGAATCCAAATCCTGAAGCAGCCCAAAGCCACAGATTCCAGATTCCTCATCCTCGATAGCGAACAGACGGTGATTGTCAGCGCAAACGTCCTCCCAAAGCCCAACAAACATCGCGTCATCTTCCTTGAGAAGTTTCAATAATCCATCCGAATACTGCTCTTTCTTGACGGCAATGTAGAAGTCCTTATCGTTCGGAGTCACATCTCTAACTGAAACCATTGATCCTCCCTCTTAAACAGCTTGTCCTGCAAGGTCACACTTATTCGCATAGAAATCCCAGATATCATCGTTCATCTCGATCACGATCCGCTTGTAGATGTAGTGGGTATCATCGATCCGGCTGTGATAGAGACTCACCAAGAACTCCTCACCGTCGGAGCAGGTTGCACAGGCGGAGGCAGAATGTCCAAACACCCAAGGATCATGGGGAGAAACCTGCTCGCCACAATAAGGACAGGTGAAAGTACCCAGCTGAGTGCGCTCTTCGTTATCATGGATAGCATGATCAACCTCGGCCTGCTCATAATCTACATAGCAGGTACGATACTCCTCCATATACTCGTCTAAATCTAAGAAGCCACAGATTCGAGCAGTGTTCCGAGCATCGTTCAATGCGTCATGAGCGCGATCGGCCGTCAGATTCAATGCAGCCACTGCATTCTCCAAAGAGCACTGACCATCCATGCGCATGACCTCACGGGTAAAAATACGCTGAAGGTCATAGCAGACCGGCATCTGATCCACAGGCAGCCCATGCATGATCATATTTTCCATCAGAACAGGGACATCGGTAGGGCCCCAGGTCATTAGGGCATATTCATCGCCGCACCAGTTGCAGAAATCATCGAACACGTCCACGAAGTCGCGGGCACCAACTACATCGCTGGTCGAGATCCGGGTCAGTCTTGCAACCTTGCCATTCATCGTGGGGTAGAACACCTGGCGGACAAACTTCCGGAACTCGGAAATCGGCTTGAAGTTCTCGTCCAGCTTCACAGCACCGAATTCGATGATTTCACTATCAAAATAGAACGGCTCACGGATCGGCTTCTGCTCGAAGCGGGGCTGATTCCACTCAAAATCGACAACGATGTAGTTCATGATGTTTACCCTCTCCTATTCTTAAATTCTTACATGTTCCTGATGATATCAGTATACTCCATGCGGATGTCCCAAAAAACGGACAACAGCCTGATGCCGAAAGAAACGCTGCAGTACAGAACTCAGCAGATCTGCACCGCAGCGTTCCCTCTTGTCATTACATAAAAACGACTTCGTATTCGTCGAATTCTCCGAGGAAGTTAAGGATCACCTTTTCCATGCTCTCCTCTGCCTTCTCATAGATACCTTCGTTTTCCGCCTGAGTCAGTCCCATGTCCTCCAGCTCGCTGACCAGCAGCTGATACTGGGAAAACTCAATCGGATTCAGGATTTTATTCTGCTCCTTGCAATCCACACTATCCCAGATCACATAGTTGTCCAACAGCTTTGCAGCCGGTAGACTGATGTAAATCTTCTCACTGTCGGCGTCCACGGAGACCGTGACTTCTTCGATATCATATCCGACCTTGACAAGACCATCGCAGGTAATATCAATGGTATTGGTTGTGCCGGGAATAATGAAGTCATCCAGAAGATACCGAGATTGGTCAACAGCCTTCTGCACGTGATACTGACCGCTGTAGGTTGCAAACTCCTGAACCTCAACCAGCTTCAGCTCTACTTCTTCCTTGGTGACGACACGCTTTTCTGTCTCGGTGGGAAGGATGAGATCCATTGTCGCAGGTTCCGGCGTTACTTCCACTGCCTCTGCCTTCGTCTGATGTGTACCGCACCACATGCCACCAGCAAAGGTGCCAGCCAGAATTGCAAATGTACACACTGCACTCATCAGGTTCTTTGCGATATTATTCATGATCGTCACCCTCCCTTACAGCCAAGCCGTGATCAGAACGAGCAGGAAGAACACAGCGACAGCTCCGCCAGCGATTGCAGCACCGATACCCAAAGTCTTGAAATTCATAAAACACACACTCCTCAAAATATATAAATGGTTGTTGATCTTTGAAAGGTGGCCCATCCGGAGTTCCTTCGGATGTTTTCCTCTTTCTTGATATAATTGTACGTCCAGCCGCCCCCAGAATAAATGGTAGCCCTGGCGTCATAAACCGTTCTATTCCGCCATTTTAGCAAAATAAGAGCTGCCCAGGTTACTGAGCAGCTCTCATCATTATGAAATTGAAATCAGATACACGCCTCGGATGTTCTCTTTTGCAATCTGCCCGATGTCCGGATTTCTTGAGTCATTGCTAATCATCCGGTTATCACCCATCACAAAGAAGTGATCCGGCTCAATCTCCATTGGATAAACGCTTTCATCCACGGCCATTGTCTGGTCTGCGGTATAACCTTCCTTCAGGAGCTGACCGTTCAGATAAACCTCACCGTCATGGATGTCGATAGTATCACCAGCCACAGCAATCACTCTTTTTATAATGTGCGTTCCTTCGCCCAGCGCATCGTCCACGATGACCAGATTGCCTCGTTCCGGCAGGCCAAACATCATACCACGAGCAAACACGAAAGTACCATCTTCAAGCGTCGGATGCATGGAGGTGCCCGACACTCGTGCAGGGATCAGGATCATAGTGAATACCAAATACATCACACCCATACATACTATTAAATATAGTGCCATGAATCGGATTTCTTTCATCATGGAACGTTCCTCTCGCTTTCCTGCCACGTGTAGCACCCCCTTTCTTCGAATTTGGCTGCATTATAACATAGCCATTTCTTCTGCTTCAACCGGACAACCGTGGTTTTCACAAAAAATTCCAGTATTATCGCTTTCTTTTTCCCGGAATCTGATTGTCCTGTGCAATATCTTCCCGACCAACCACATTAAAACGATTCTTCTGGTATCCGTACTTCTGATTGATCTCGCGAATTCTCCGCTCATCTGCCTTCTCTGCCGCAGGAGTCGTTATCTCAGGTTTGGCTTCCGGCATCTTTGGCATCTGGAAGAGATCACTTCCTCCCGCGCGCTCCGGTGCCGGCTTCGCGGGCTCCGGAATGACTCTGGACTGCTGAGATTTTGCAGGATTCGTCGTAGGTTCCTTTTCAGACTTCGGCGACTCCGGCTTCACCGACTGGACAGGTTCGTCTTTGGCAGCCGCCCCTGCATCAGGAGTATCCTCCGATTCTTCCGTAGCCTGCGGTGTCGTAGGCGACTCATCCGGCTTTTCCTCAGGTGCGGGTTCCTCCGCTTCCCCCTCAGCCTCTTCCGAATAAACTTCAGCTTCTTCAAGTGCCTTTTCCATATCATCGGAAAATCGAACTTCTTCAATTGTGACTTCCCTTCGATCCAGCTCCCAATCTTCCCGAATGATTGAAATGTAAGTGCGGATTTCCTCCAGCAGGTGATCCCAGAAAGTCGGAAGATGTGTCTGAACGCAGCATGTCGCAAAAGTCCGATCCACCTCATTCAGCGGGTGTTTCTCATTGTATGCTTTGATTCGTTCCGCCTCCGCTTCAAACCGTTTCTCTCTTCCTTCCGGATCGTTGATGCTGGGCAGCAGCGTGAGCGGCCGGGGCTCCAAAATGTCGGCCATAGGGTGCAGATGCAAGGGGTATTTCATGGTCAATACCGGATTATGGCCTTGGAAGATGACGATGTTATACTCCGTGTCCATTTTATTCAGCTCGTCCGGTGCCAGTAAGGCACGCTTGCCCTCGCCGGTATTTCGGCCCCAGCTCATAGAGAGCAGTCCCTCATTTGAGCGATGCTGTTCTGTCTGGACTTCAGCTGTCGTTAAGCCGATGCGGTTCGACAGAATCTTCGCAGTCTCCTCATCATTGACACCCAAAAACATCCATGTAGCACAGTTGGAAAGGATCGTCCACCAGGCATCATCGTAACTATTCTGAAGCTGCGTGATATTTTGCAGAATCATAGTCACACTGATTGCACGTTTTCGGATCGTTGCCATTTTCTGATCCCAGTCCGGCAGCACACCGATATTGGCAAACTCGTCCATCAGAAAATTGACCGGAATAGGGAGCCGACCGTCAGGCTGCACATCTGCCAATGCAATCAGCTTGATAAACAGCATGGAGAAAAACAAACTGACAATAAATTTATAGGTATCGTGAGAGTCCGGGAACACGCAGAAGTAAGCGCAAGGCTCCTGTCCCGGCCGCTCAAGATCGATATCATCGGTGGAAAGTACCCTACTCAGATTATCATCCTGAAGAACATTCAGGGAGGAGGCCAGATTCACGATCAAGTTGCCCCGAAGATTAGGAGATGCCTTCTTATAAATTGCGTACGGTTTCAGACAAGGCTGTTCCTCCTGAGTCAGCTGATTGATATCGAACATCATGTCCAGGTATTCCTCACCGCTGCCAGTGATCAGCATATTGTAGGCATTCCGGATATTAACGCGATCACCCTGAAACTCTCTGCCCAGAAATACTCGCAGTACCAAGGCATTCAGCAGTGCTTCCGGTCCGTCTCGATAGATACCCTCCACATCCACATTACAGTTATTGATGATGATTCGAGAAAAAATCGCAGAATCCGTGGTCAGACTGTCTTTGGAAAGTGCATTCATGCAGTTCCATCCGTCGGAGTGCCTCAAATCCTTCAAGTTCAGACACCGGACCACATAGCCATTCTTCTCAAATGCAGATGCCATATCGCGGTACAAGCCACCATCCGGATCCGTGATGATCACGGACTCGCGGCGCTTAATGATCTGAAGACATTCTGGCTTCACATAGGAATAGGACTTACCGACACCGGCGCTACCGAACACTGCCTTATTTAGATTTGGGATCCGCTTTTCCCGAAGGTTTTGGACGACCAGATATTTTCCGGTCTGGTCCAGCTGACCATAGATGGAGCCATAAGCATCTTCCGGTTTCTGGATAATAGCTACCTTCCGGTACTCCCTTGGCTCCTCGAAGTGCGCCTCACCGTAGGTCTGCCGCCCTTTTGCCATTCTGAAATTCCGATGCAGCTTATCCTGCTCACTGGAATCCATGTACTTCAAATATAGAAAGACAAAGGCCAGCACGAGATAGATCAGGAAAAATACGAACCACAGTTTTCCGGGAATACCGTACTTCCACACATATCGGGCCCAGTTCCAGAGATTGACCACAGAGCCAAGTCTCTGGAAACCCGTTCCCACCATCAACGCGTTGATCAAGGATAGTATCAGCAAGCTCAATATGACCCAGAACCCCAGCCGCATTCTTCTTCGATACTTTTCTTTCATGGCATCCTCCCCTGTTACTTATTTCCGAGCTGCTGCCAGTAGATCGCTGCAGCTTGTTGCCTGCTCTGAAGTGCCGCAACTCCACGCGATGTGCCGGATTCCCATTGATTCAGTAAAATCTCGCTTGCAGACTTAGATCCCTCCAATGTGTCCGGCAGATTCTTCAGTTGCTGAAGAACGCCCGCATAATTCTGTTCCAGCTCCCACTTCATGAACCAGAGCTGCCCCTCTACGGTGGCAAAAGCCGATTCCTTCAAGCTGCCCTTCCCCCATTTCTGCACCTCTGTCCGAAGTGTTTCACTCCGACTGCCCTTCCACTGACCTAATCCATATCCGCCATTATTAGTCTTGGTAGGATCCAGTCCGGACAGTACGTCCAGATTTCCGAGAACACCACATGCAGCAGCCGAATTCATCCCCATAACTTTCGTGAGAAACGTAAAAATGGTTTTCGTATTCTTGTCATTTTCCGCCGGATATGCCACATTCACAATGCAGCCCCGACGGGCCATGGATGAGCAGTTGCTGTCATAGAAATTCTTACTCACCTTATCTCCGCTGTTGCCCTCGACGGTGTACCATCCGGAATCCGTCACCTCAACGATAATGCCGATATGGCAAAAACCAGAGTTGTCTCGAAACAGCTCGATGTCACCCGGCACTGGTGTATAGTACCCGCCAAACAAGAAGGTTTCCGTCACTTCATAACTGGGCAGTCCCAGTGTATTTGTCAGGTAATTATAATGTGCCGTGCTGCTGGCCGTTCGAAGGAACAAATTACTATCCAGATATCCGCACTGTTCTGCACACCAGCTGATGAAGGCAGCACACCAAGGATAATCCGATCCGGATACCTCATGGCCATAGTACCAGGTATTGTATTTGACATTATTGGAACCCTTCGGCCGCTCTGCATTATCATCCGCATTGAATTCACCCAGAGCAACAGCTACCATAGAGCCGCCTCCACCATAGGAGCCGGGTGTTAGACCCAGCTGCAGGAAGGTCGTGGTGATATTGTCCCGATAGAATTCCTTTTGATACCCTCTTAAACGAGAAAAAGGCACCTCGTCCCCACAGAATTCGTCAGTCCAGAAAGGTTTCTCCAGCAGATCCGGATCCCAACCGTAGGCAGACGCATAATTTGAGAGTGTGTCCTCCCGATCTTCCCGGTAAACCCCGGATATTTTTGCCGCCGAAGCTGTTACGGAGCAGGAGGCGAGCATGGCAACGCTGAGCATGAATGCCCAGATTCTCTTTTTCATCCTGCCACCTCCTCACTCGGAAGTGCTCCCTCCCAGAAACCAACCATCCATTCGAGATCCGACAGGCTCCGGGTGTAAATGTCTATATTCAACGTAGCCTTTGCATGAAGAATCTTGATGTCCGGTCCATCTTCAACTGGGATCGTCTCCACCCAGGTATCTACCGGCACTTCACTTTTTGTTGGACAGTCCAACACCATAATGAGGTCGATCAACGAACAACCGTGTTTCTCGATGTACTCAGTCTCGATCGTATCGAGTGCCTTCTCCTTCGCAGCCTTCTTCAGTTGCGTCCGTTCCTTCCGGGTGTACCCGTCGAACATTCCAATGCCGCTGTTCCGAATCTCCTCCCAGTAGATCTGCTCCTGAATCGTCTTCATTTCCTCCATCAGATACTGTGGCATGAATGTCCCTTGCCATGTATTCAATGAACAGGTTACATTGAAATCACTCAGAGTAAACTCTTCTTTCTGCGTACTGAATACGCCGGTCCGCTGATAGTACCCCAACCATTTCATCAGACTGGACAGATTCATATTCTGCAAGGAGCTGTCGGTCTGCACTGTATAGAGGGAAAGTAGCTTTACGGCGCCCTGACGGCTGATGGTATTCTCAGAGTTGATCTGAATAACTGTGCCATCCCACTCGTAGCCATCATACTGACTGATCAGTGCCTGATGTGTTGAAGCATAGTATTGGGAAATCACCTGATCGATCTTGTCGCTTTTCGCACGGATCGCATCTGATATATCCGTTGCTCTGCCATCCGCTTTTTTCAGGATGGCATCAATCCGGTCATTCAAGGTCAGGTTTACCGCCTCACCATTGATCGCCGGGTATAACTGGTATAGTTGGTTTTCTGATAGTGACATTGCGGATTTGCTGGTACTCCGGGAGTTTTCCCGACTCTCATCCTTACTCAGCACATTCTGCGTCAGAGAATTCCAAAGTGACTTGACTCCGGCGGCTGCACTTTGAAGCACATCCGCAATCACCCGTCCGGTCACTTTCAGGGCTGCTGAAAACTGAGCTGCTGCAGTTACACCTGTATCGGAACCATAGAGTTCCTGCTCATACTGCTCAGTAATTTCATTGACGTATGCTGTCGCCGCATCAAATAGAAGATTGGGTAGCGCATAAAGTGTGACCGTTCCAAGAATGACCAAGGCAAACAGCGGTGTCAGTGCAAACAGCAAAATCATCTTTGCAGTCTCCGGGTCTTTGGCCACAGTTACTGCAGCGCCAGCCAGATTACCGGTGCCCGCCTGTGCCGCTGCCTGACTCAGAGTTTTCGCAGACCGCGCTGCCTGCTCTCCCATTTTTATGGCACTTCCCAGATCCCTGCCGGCGGACTCCGCAGTATTCTCATTCTGACGATCTGGCATTCAATCACCCACCTTATAATATATAATGTATAGAGGGGCAGCGGCATATACCGCTGCCCCCATCGGTTATCTTCGCCACGACCTCCGCTTTTTGGCTTTCTTCCCCATAAGGTCTTTCGGCATAGACACTTCCTGTGTCTTAACCGGGAAGTCACTGACAAAGAAGATTTGACCGCTTTCGTCACGATACTCTTTCATTTGCTCCGTAGACTGAGGACGTCTGGTCACTCCCTGTTTGGAGGAAGCCCTCGTCGGCGTCGTTAGAAAATAAGTATGTTTCGAGGTCATGCCGCCGGGGAGCAGCTGCGTTGCATCAAAGCAGATGGCTTGCTCACCTTCTTCCATTTTGACTTTACGGACATTGTGATATCCGTCCACACTTTCCGGCAGCTGATCTCCGTAGCCTTTCCGAAGGATCTCCGTTGCCAATTCATCATTATCTTTCAGTTCCAGTTTCCGGATATCGGAACTACCATCTTCATTGATGGTATCCAGGATCTTACGGGAGAATTCCGGAGACGAAGTTCGAATGGTATTGACAGCCGCTGTCTGCTCAGCGGGATGATCCTTGAATTTGGAAGCTCCCTCAGCGATATAGGAAGAAACATTCTCCATGCTACCTGAGTAGCGAGGTGCCTGTTCTGTACCGCTCAATGTCACATCACCCTCATAGCCCCGACCGATAATATGATCCCGTGCCGTTTGGCGTTCCGTCTCTGTCAGAGGTGCATAAGGATCGAACCTGGTTTCCGGTTCCGTGTTACCCGGCAGACTGTACTCCGTATGGCCAGCCGGGAGCACATGTCCATCCGTGATCGCACTATCATCCGGTACATCCGGCTGCTCAGGCGGTGTTCTTCGATATCGATAGGGTTCTTGAACCGTTTCATGCCGGTCATCCTTGCCTTTGATCCAGAACTGTTCGCCGGTGGCTTCGGATCTGATCCCTGCCATGCCAACCTGCTCCATCTTGGTATACTGTCCTTCTCCCTCTCCGGTGTGATGCGCAAGGTAGTTATCGCTGGCCACTTCCATGTGCTTTGTATGAATGCGGCCGGCATCATCCGCATAGGTGTAGTCCATCGTAATCCGGCGTCCGCTATTGGGATCATCCGACTGCATCGCATGGATGTTGCTGAATTCGCCGCCGGTATGGCCGGTCAATTCCTGCTCCGGCAGTACTTTCTTCAAAAGCGCGTTGCCCAACTGGTCATTGCCCCTCAACTCAGCAGTCGGGTTGAACAGCATCTGCTCAGCTATCGAAGCATCGCCTTCTTCAATCGTCCGAATCATCGCGGCGTTCATATCCACATTATCAGCAAGTCCCAGATCCTGATAATTGGCTGCACCGAAGTCACCCACCTTTTCATTGGAACCCCAGATCAGGCTATCCGGATTATTGTCCCAGGAGATACCATTGTTCCGGGCAACTTCGTCCACCTCACCATTCTCGATGCCACCGATACCGAACTTTGCACGGTTATAGGACATATACTGCTCGGCCGTCACGCCCATATCACGATACTTACTTCTCATATCGTCGGTCACGACATCCGCATTGATACTGGCACCATCTTCCGGCCGCACGTCCGCATACCGGGCGGCTTCCTGATTGAAATGTCTGGCGCCGTTGTAGGCTTCCCGGTAAAAACTACTTCGCCCAACACCTGCAGCTTCGCCGGTTCCGCCCACATCCATTGCAGCAGACCGGACACTTTGCACTTTCCGATACGCATTGACCGCAGGACCGCTTGCAACCACAGAGCCCGCAGCTCCCCTGACTACCTTTTCAGATCCAGTTACGACATCCTTTACCGAATCCTTCACGCTACCCTTTCCGGTTGCCAAATTGGTAAATCCATTTTTGATTTCACTAGCACCTTCCTTTATGGTCGTTCCAAAGGTAAATCCGGTTCCTGTCTCAAAATCCTTGCCGGCATTATGTGCAACAGACGCAACGGACTCACCATTTTTCCAACGGTTGAATGCGCCCTGAACGGTATTGGACATTCCACCCAGAACACCGCCGAACCGGGAACGAGTCAGGTTGCCGTCGGCATCTGCACCCAGTACATCCTTATTGTTGGCACGGTGACGGGTGACTCCTGCCAGCCGCTGCGCTGCCATGGCAACACCCACCACTTCATCCAGAAGATTTCCGCCGGTGGTTGCCACGCCGATACCCAGCTGCTGCATATAGGTATCCGCTCTCTGGGCGATCTTGCACATCGCCAAAACTGCTATCAGCTGGAAGAAGGTGCTTCCCCCGGCTGAAGCATTCATCTCAAAACCGGAAATAATGACTTTTAATAACCAAGCTGAAATCGTCATGATCATACATTGTCCGGCAAACATTCCCATCCACTTTCTAAAGATCGTCATGGTGCTGGAGGATGTAATAGTGGGATAGATCAACGGTGCTGAAAATGCCAGAACACCGATCATCACATATCGTTCCATGATCTCAATCATCAACTTGATGATGTTCCATCCAATCAGCAGCATAATAATGATTCCAAAGAGGATAACCGTGGAACCGCCCACCGCACTGCTGAGGAGCAAATCTTCCAATCCCAATCCGGCAAATGCAAATGGGAATGCCGCGCCGTTCGCCTCAACCATTGCTTGAAATGGATATCGCGCTAAATTCAGGATTAGCTCCAATAAGTAGTTTCCGAAGTAAAGCATAAATCCCGCCATGCCGGCTCGCACGACGATCCGTGCTGGCGTATCGCTTACTCTGCCAGTACCCGGCGCAAAAAACTGGAGTAGTTCAAAAACCGAGATGCAAAGGATCAATCCAAGTCCTATTGCCTGAAAGATCCGGTATCCAATGACGAAGAAGGGAAACATGGATGCAATCTCGCTCAGGTCACAGGTAAAGCAACCCAGAAATGTTGAGATCACCGCATCGATCAATTCGCCTAAAATATCCGAGATCCAAGCTAATATCGTATCAAGCATCCTCTCTCCTCCTTCAGCCGGTAGGCGACCAGGCATATTGTCTGCCCAGTGTTACACCAATACCGATCACTTCCGGCAAAACATTCACCACTGCCGCTGCCATCAAGGCCCAGATAATCGTCCGCTTTGCGCGTTCCGCGTTCTGATCTCCTCCTTGAAGCAGTTGAAATGCAGAAACTGCTACACTGACTCCCGCGATAGCGGTTGATACGCTCTGGAACATCCGATAGTCCCGCAGCACCTCATCTCGAAACCCCGTCATATCTACCGTCTGCTCTCCTTCGGTAATGATCCACTGCGAGTCGGATTTCCTATCCGCAGCATATGCAGTTGTCTGACCGCATACCAGCAGGATCATCAGCATCAGAAGAAGTAGCTTCTTTATCTTCATTCCTGTCCATTCCTCCTTCTAAGAAAAAAAGGGCGCCCGGGTTCAACCGGGCACCCCTCTGTTCCTGTATCCGTATACTATTATATATAATGTATATGGATCAATTGAACACACTCATCGAATCGACACCGGAGAACCAACCTGCTACCTGTTCGACAATCAGCGGGCCCATGAACACGAGAGCCAAAATGATGACAATAATGATTGCCGTCTTTTTAAACTTCTCCATGTCATGCTGATCACCGGTGGAAAGCTTGAGCGCACTCCAGACGAGAACGACCGCCGTAATGGGAACGACAATAGCAACCATAATCTCGTACAGCTGCTTCGCACCGCTCTTGATGCCTTGCTCAATGACACCCTGCGTATCTTCTGCTGCAAAACAGACTCCACTCATCATCAAACTCGTGACGATCATGATTGAGATCCGGTTGATATGACTGCCGAGCCTTTTGAGCAGTTTCTCGATTTTGCAGGACACTGCCTGAGGCGTCCCGCTCTTTTTGATTTCTTTCATATATTACCTCCCTGTTATTATATTGAAGTCAACATCAGGGCGCACAAGCCCCTTGGTATATCCCTTTTGCCGACCCCGAAATCGCAGCTTTCCTTTTGTTTGGCTATATAATACCATTCTATTATATTTTAGTCAATATAAAGTGATATACTGCTCTGTCCACGCAGGCTCGTGGGCATTTTCAAGCCACCTTTTGAAAGGTAGTTTGAAAATACCCGGGAGCAACCGGAATCTGCCGGACTCATCCAAAGATGAGCCCGACAGTTCTTTTCATTTACTTCTGATACTGAGCAGATAATCGTCAATACCTTTTGTACGATCATCCCAGTAGTCCTTTTCCAGCTCACCGTCAGGCAGGTGTCGAACGGAATGTTCAATCCCTTGCTCGGTGAGCAGTCTTGCCATACGATCAATGTCCAGGAACACATTCTGCATCGGGCGAACCGGCAGGCGGTTTCGGACACAGAGAAGATACAGTTCCAACCACTTGGTTTTTGCATACTCCTCATCCCAGCACTGGAGCTTCATAGTTAAGCCGCACTCCATAGCAAGCTTCCGGATTTTCAGACCGGCAGCTGCCACATTGGGATTGATCAGCTTATCCATGTCCAACGCATTCCAGATCTGTCGGATTCCGCGAGAATGCAGCTCCTGAAAAATGTCACGCAGGTCTTTCTGATTATTGACGCCCTGGATGGCAATGAAGAAGGTCTGCTGCTTCATCAGTGACAAAGCAACATCCGCCTTCAAAGGACCTTCCGTCACAAAGACTTTTGCATTCCTCGTCAGCTTTTCATTTCCCAGAGGAAAATGCGTTCTGGAAATTCCCTCTGTCACGCCGTCCGGCAAATCTTTGCTGGAAACGGTCATGTACCGGAGAGAACCGTGATCTTTTCGTGCTTGAATGCCGACAATCTGCCCTTTGTGATTCCGAGTAGGAATCAGCATTCCAGGCTCCAATCGGAAAAACCAGTTTCCTTGGATCCGGAAGAAACCTGGCACACCTTCCATGGAGATGCCGGCAGCACGCAGCGTATCTGCCACAATTAGTCCTGCGATCAGCAGCGAGCGATCCAACCGTTTCAAGCGATCGAATGAGCAGCATTTTTCTTCCAGTCCAAGCTGCTCAAATGTCCGGATCAGGTTTGGCCACTCTGTCACCCATTTGCATTGTTCCGGGATTGAGCGATACCCGTTGATCTGGATCGCCTGCTCATCTAACCCTCTGCGTTTCAGGTTCTGCTCATGCTCCTTAGAAAGTGAGAAGTACGGAAAACAGAGAACTGCGGAATACGCTCTATGCAAAGCATCATCTGATGCTCGACAGATTGTCGAGCAGCTCGGTACTGCATTGGCACACTGCCCATGGTTGCCCACGGAAAAGGTGGTATCCCGATGAAGATCCTCCATCAATGCATGATAGAGCACATTTCCATTTCCGCCATTTGCTGATTTCCCGGGAACAAGGGGTGTTCCGAATCTCAATCTTCCATAGAGATCCAGAGCACCTCCTCCCTGTCCGCAGGAAACACAGCGATATGCATTTTTCGATCTATCAATGTTCAGCTTATGCTTCTTGCCATTCGTCCCGCACCATGGACACCGAACATTATACGAGGCAGAAGAAGAGCTGAAGCGCGGGCTCTTTTCCAATGCCAGATAATCAACGATTTCATCAATCGACAGAGAAAACTGTTCTGCCACGCGCTTCATCTCCCTTCCTTAAAATTATGCGATCAGTTTTGCCAATACCTCACATGCCCGGATGACCGGCATGTTCTTTTCAGTCCGGCGCATCTTATTGACTGCAAAGTGGATGAAGGACGGATCCGACAGCATTAGATCCCCCAGTGTCTTGCCTTTATACATGCCGTTGTCTACAACAAAGGCGCGGGCAGTCTCCTCGTCAATATCTCCGCTGCCATCAGACACCGACTTCGGCGGTTCGGTCTGCGGTTCCGGAGTCTTTACAGGCTCAACCACAATCGGTGCCGCTGGCTCCTCCATCATGAACGGCAACTCCGGCGGTTCCGGCGGAGTCACTTCCATGTTCATAACAGGGGCCGGTGCCGCAGGAGGCGGGATGACCTTACCAATAACTGCTGTTGGCTGCACGGGAGCTGCATTCACAGTCTGAGCCATCGGTGTTGATACCATTCGCCCGTTGTATGTCGGAGTCGATGCTTCATTGTCACCGTCCAGCTCCGTTGTCGGGATCCGGTATCCCTGAAGATACGCATACTTCCGGGAATAAGTCATTGCTTTACCGGATGCCTTATCGCTGGGATCAATACCGACGCCGCAGGACGGAACATCGATATAATCCTGAGGACAGTCGATACAGGCGAATCGGTACTGCACATCGTAGCGCAGCACGATCTGCTGATAATGAGCACCTTGTGCCGAAATACAATCCATCAGTTTTTCCGTGAAGACGCCGCCGTGAGGATAGGAATAGACGCCCCACTTTGCCTCTGCCATCTTGACTGCATCCGTGACAGCCACATCAGAAATTGCCTTGTAGGTTTTTCCGTTCGGCAAATCCACGCTGATATCCTTATCCAGTTTCCTCAGCTCCATGCTGATTTCCGACATTCGTTCCAAAATATTCATTCCTCGATAAGCTCTGTTTCCCATCATTAAGTTTTCCATCATTATTTCCTCCTAATCATTGATCCCGTTCTTGCTCTTCCAATTGCTTCTTTCCTTGCCGCAGCAACGACGGCCCATATGTGTCATTCCAGATCCGCACAAATTCACAGACATTATCCAGAGTTGCAAAGAAGTCCGAATTACTGACTCGGATGAAAATCGGTTTTGCCGATTTATCAATGGAGCCTGATGCTGCACAGACCGCACCGTTTGGTCGCTTCTGCGCAACTGCTGTTGTCTTTGTAATCTGGATATTCCATGGGTACTTGGACTGAAGATTTCCAGTCCCGTCTACACCCTGCTCATAGGTAACGCGCAGTTGGGTATAGGGGCAGCGCCCATTCTGATCCTGCTGATGAAAATTGAGTCGTTCCTGCTGATACACATACAGCCCGACCGGCCGTGCAATGAATTCCTTTGCCGCTTCCAACCACTCCTTACAAACCTGGGGTGTCACATTGGCTCGTACGGTGATGCTGGGTTTCACGGAATAATCACAGAGGGTAATCGGAATCACGGAAGCATACATGACTACTCCGTTTTCCTTCCCGCTCTTCCTCCGATGGATCGAGGCATACTCCTCGACACCAGAAAGGGTCAAACCATCCCGAAAATCCATCACTCGATCCTTACCGTTGATCCGGTCAATGATCCGTGTGACACCTGCCCAGTCCTTCTTCTCTTGTCCCTGATCCCTGCCAGAGTAACGATAGGACTGTGCTGTCGGCTTGTTTTGCTGATTCAAATAATCATCTCTCCTACGCTGGTTCCAATTCCTCGTCTCTCCATTTGACGGCTGCGCATTCTGCTGAACCGGATTTCCGAATCCTCGGTTTATTGGCTGCCCTCCTTCTACAGCCCCGCCGGTACCACCCGATGCATTCCATCTGTACTGATGCGTCATACTACTCCTCCTTCTGCGAAATCCATAAAAAAAGACAGTCTATCCCCTAGATAGGGATAAACTGTCATTTCATCAAAACTCTTCTAAACGACGCCAGAGACGCCCACAATCATCGTAAAGTGTTTGTATTATATCACTTTATTATATTTTCGTCAACACTCGTTTGAGAAAAAAGCGGCTCCTCATAAAAGAGCCGCTTTTCGTGTCACACAGGATATTCCTCGTCCCGTCCTTCGCCCTCATAGGACTGAGCTTTCTGAGCACTCTCGTACTTCTGCTTGAGCTCATCGTAGTGAGAGGAAATGGAAGAATCTTCGGTGAACGCATTATCAAATTTGAAAATCAGGTGAGTCAGTCTTCTACTGGTTCTATGCTTCCGGTAGGACACCTGCATCATCGTATTCTGATTGATTGCCGCAATACTGGAATCAATCACATAGGAGATGAAGTCACTCGTGCTGTTGGTGTACTTATCCTTGCAATCGAAGAACTCGCGCAGATATTCAATTGCAAACATCACTTCATCCTGCTCCAGAAGCACATCTCCGAAGTCCAACTGACGGTTCTTATCGAAAATTTTGTTCACCCAGCTTGCCAGTAGCTCATATAGGCGAATAGAGTAGGCCGTCGGCAGGCTGATGATATCATCATAGTTGTAGATCGTGAACATTTCATTCAGACCGATCAGATAAGGCTTCAGCTCGTCGCTCAAACGATAGGTCAGAACGCCGTCCTTGTACTCAACACTACTCAGCCAATGGATGATTTTATAGTTGGCCTGACCTCTCTTCGTGGGAACCTCTTTGTCCCGCATATAGATCTTCTTGCTCATCAGGCTTTCGTTCACATCACGCATTGCGCGATAGACATTTGCCTTAGGTAGATTCAGAATTGTTGCAAGCTGAGAAACATGGACACTGTATGTACGGAAGTCATCATCGTTCTTCACGATCTGGGAAATCGCCAAACGGATCAACTTGGACTCCATCAAAGAAAGATCCATCTGCCGGCTTCGAATCAGATCATTGGCCTGGGCCAGTGTATTATGACGATAGTAATGGATAAACAGAGGAGGCTCACCTTCGACAACAGACAACCCTTCAGGATTGGTCTGCGGCGAAATCTCAATGGTAGCTCCACCCAGCTCATCCATAATGGGCATATCAATTGTATACTCGGAATCTGCCATTTCATTCATACCCTTCATGATAGTCTTGCATCACTGCAAATGTAGTGTAGCGTAAAAACGAGTAGCTGTCAAGGGACTCGCAGTTAAATAAAGAGTGATATATTTGTCACTCTTTTTATTAGGTTAATTGTAAAATCAAGTTGGACACTTGAAAAAATCCATAGTGATTTTTTCTCCCTGTGGTAAAATGGAGTTACCACACAACATTTGCCAAGGGAGGGCAATCACTATGGACT
>Ga0129306_1002325_pt1 | contig 17281 bp, 10 predicted proteins | sample P827metagenome_FD_94438 | JGI IMG/M metagenome (GOLD analysis project Ga0129306, IMG submission 94438) | Capybara group fecal microbial communities from Wisconsin, USA - P827 metagenome | ecosystem: Host-associated > Mammals > Digestive system > Large intestine > Fecal | place: USA: Wisconsin... | reverse complement strand
TTAAACCAATATCAGAGGACGTGTTCGTTAAACATTAAACGTTAAACATTAAACCAATATCAGAGGACGTGTTCGTTAAACATTAAACAATAAACGTTAAACGAGTTTTTTCAATTATTTCAGCAGGTCTTTTAGGGGGCAGGTGGTCTGACGGAGGCCGGCGGCAAACATGGAGGCGTTGAGCCGGGCTCCCTTAAACGACGTGTGGGTGTGGTCGTGGCTGTAGTAGGCGTTGGCCTTCGCCTTGCTGGCTTCGGGAGTCCTGGCCGAGCAATGCTTGTCGAGATAGTCGGCCGTGAGGTTGTGGATATCCACGAAGGGGACATCCAGCTCAGCGGCCACCTCGGCTGCCCAGGTGGCGGCACTTCCAGGACGGCGCTCAATGTAAATGCCGGACTTTGTATGTTTTTCGGCATTATGGCGCTCGCTGCTCCACTCGTTGGCCTTGCCTTCGAGTGTCGCGACTCGGCCATCAATGCGAGCATTATGGCGCTCGCTGCTCCACTCGTTTCTTGGGGTCATGCTGCAGATGATGGGGATGGCGCCTTTCTCGCGGGCATCGCGGACAAACTTGCGCAGATACCAGCCATAGGTATAGACAACCTTGTAGCTGAAGTCGCTCTTCAGGCGATAGACATGGCTGGAGTCTGCGACGCCGGCTATGTCGGCACGGGCCTTGCCTCCGGCGATGTCGCCCATGTCGTTGTGTCCGAACTGAAGGACGACGTAGTCGCCTGGGCGCAGGCTGTTATAGACCTGTTCCCATCGGCCTTCCTCGAGATAGGTGCGGGCGCTGCGGCCTGCCTTGGCGGCGCCCACGACATGCACAAGCGGCTGACGCGTCTGCCGGTCAAGGCGGAACAGGGCCGACGTGATGGCGGGGTTTGCCCAGCCCCACATGCTGTTCGGGTCGGAGGGGTCGTCTTCGTTCTGCATGGTGCTGTCGCCGCAGAAATAGACGGTGGGCTTGTCGTCGGAGGCTGCGGGATAGGCGGGGTACCACGTCGCGCGGGGCGTCAGGTAGGCGGCCAAGGCCAGTCCCGGACACGCGGCAATGGCCTCGGCGGCCGAACGGGCGTTCAGGCGGGCACCAAACTCGCTGCTGTGGATGTTGTCGAGATAGAAGTGATAGCTGACCTTCTCGGCGCCGAACGTCTCGAACTGACGGGCCGTGGCGGCTTCAAGGTCGATGAACGGGACATTCATCTCGGCACAAACCTCCTTCTGCCAGCGGGTGAACGTTTCTGTCTTACGCGAGATGGTGCCGTCGGCCTCCCAGCTGCGGCGCGGGGTGAGCGAACAGAGCACAGGGAAGGCGCCGCGGCTGCGGACATCGAGGATGAAACGACGCATATACTCGCCGTAGCTGAAGACCGTCTCCTGAACACCCGTCTCCTGAATGGTGACGACAAGGCTGTCGGTGCCCGTGCCCGGGATGGAGGCGCGTGCACGACCGCTGTCGTAGGGGCCGTTGTCGTTGTGCCCCAGCTCGATGATGACCCAGTCGCCCGGGCGGATGCCCTTCAGGACGTCGGGCCAGAGACGGCGATAGAAGGTGCGGCTGCTTGTGCCGCCCAGCGCATGGTTCTCGACGGTGATGCGGCGCTCGTCGAAATAGAGATGGGCGAAGTAGCCCCAGCCCCATTGACCGTTGTTGCCGTTGCCGAGGGTGCCGGTACGCATGGTGCTGTTGCCGACGAGGAAGAGCACAGGGTTGTCCCCCACCCGACTGCTGCCCGCCACAGGACGCGCCGAGGCCGCCTTGTTCAGGCTGTCGAGCGTCAGGTCGGTCACACGGTTGACGTCCTCTACGGGAGCAGGCACAAGGGCTCCATCTACCTGTGCCCACACAGGGGCGGCAGCAACCGCCACAAAGATAAGGGATGATAGAAGTCGTTTCATGGGTTTTTTTATTTATTCATTGGATTTCATCCTTCGTTTTCTCGCCATGCCAAAGTAAAGCGAGCTTTGCTTTGGTCATTTGACATCGTCTTATCTTGTCGCGACTCTGCAAAATGAGCAAGCTCTTTTGCTCTCGCTGCTCCAAGATTTGGCTTAACGAAAACGTTCATAAATGCTCTGCCGCAAGGTCGCGAAGGAACTCTTCTTCGCTCACGATGGGGATGCCGAGGGCGGCGGCTTTCTCGCGTTTGGCAGGGCCCATGTTCTCGCCGGCAAGGATGAAGCTGGTGCGCGACGAGATGGATGAGACGTTTGTTCCGCCATGGCGTTCGATGAGGGCTTTATACTCGTCGCGACTATGATGCTGGAAAACGCCGCTGATGACGATGGACTTGCCTGCCAGGACGTTGCTGACGGGGGCGTCGTCGTCGTCGGTCTCTGTGAGCGCAAACTGGAGGCCTGCTTCGCGCAGCCGCTCCACGAGCGTCCGGTTGCGCTGGTCGGCGAAAAAGCGGATGACGCTCTGGGCAATCTTCTCGCCTATCTCGGGCACGGCAACAAGGTCGTCCAGACGGGCTGCGGCTACGGCATCCATGCTGCGGAAGGCTGTGGCGAGGGTCTTGGCGACGGTCTCGCCCACAAAACGGATGCCAATGGCGAAGAGCACCCGGTCGAAGGGGACGTCGCGCGAAGCGGCTATGCCGTGCACTATGTTCAGGGCCGACTTCTGCCCCATGCGCGGCAGCCGCGCGACGTCGGCAGCACGGAGCTGATAGAGATCGGCAGCATCGTGGACGAGCCCGGCGCGCCACAGCAGGTCGACAGTCTCACCGCCAAGGCCGTCGATGTTCATGGCCTTGCGGCTGACGAAGTGCTCGATGCGCCCTTTGAGCTGCGGCGGGCAGCCCGAGTCGTTGGGACAGTACCAGGCCGCCTCGCCCTCGTAGCGGACGAGTGGTGTGCCGCACTCGGGACAGCGTGACACCATGCGGACCTTGTCGCCCAGCATCATGGTGCGGCTGTCGGTATCGACGGCGGTGATCTTCGGGATAATCTCGCCGCCCTTTTCCACATAGACCATATCGCCGATGTGGAGGTCGAGCGCCTGCACGAAATCGTCGTTGTGAAGGGTGGCACGGCGGACGATGGTGCCGCTGAGCGGAACGGCATCGAAGTTGGCCACAGGCGTCACGGTGCCTTGGCGACCCACCTGATAGGTGACGCTGCTCAGCCGCGTCAACGCCTGCTCGGCCTTGAACTTATAGGCGATGGCCCAGCGAGGCACCTTTGCCGTGTATCCCAGCCGTTCCTGCTGGCGGACGCTGTTGACCTTCAGCACCACGCCGTCCGTGGCGACGGGAAGGTTCTTCCGCGCTGTGTCCCAATGGCTGATGAACGCCATCACCTCGTCGAGCGAACGGCACAGGCGCATGTCGCCCGACACCTTGAAACCCCACGTCCGGGCTGTCTGGAGGTTCTCGTAGTGTCCGTCAGAGGGCAGCGGGTCGGCCAGCAGATAGTAGAGGTAGGCATCGAGCCTCCGGCGGGCCACCTCGCGGCTGTTCTGCAACTTCAGCGTTCCGCTGGCGGCATTACGCGGGTTGGCGAAGAGCGGCTCTTCGTTCTGCTCGCGTTCGGCATTCAGGCGTTCGAACGACTCCCACGGCATCAGCACCTCGCCGCGAATCTCGAAGTCGTCGGGCCATCCCTCGCCGCGCAGGGTGAGAGGTATGCTGCGTATAGTGCGGACGTTGGCCGTCACATCGTCGCCGCGGACGCCGTCGCCGCGGGTCACGGCACGAACCAGACGTCCCTCCTCGTAGATGAGCGAGATGGAGAGGCCGTCGAACTTCAGTTCGCAACAGATTTCGAACGGCTCGCCGCCCAGCCCCTGTTCGACGCGGCGGTAGAAGTCCTCCACCTCGCTGCGGCTGTAGGTGTTGGCCAGCGACAGCATGGGACGGGCATGGAGCACTTGAACGAAGTCGTCCGTCAGGTCGCTGCCCACCCGCTGCGAGGGGCTGGCGGGGTCGAAGTACTCGGGGTGGGTAGCCTCAAGGTCCTGCAGACGGCGCATCATCTCGTCGAACTCGCGGTCGCCAATGGTGGGGGCATTGAGCACGTAATAGTTGTAGTTGTGCGTATCCAGCTCGGCCCGCAACGCGTCTATTTCCTCTTTAACAGCCATATATATTTACTATTTGACAATCCTATATTATTTACTATTTGGCGATTTACGATTTACTATTTGATTCTCAATGCTCTCTCGCACTTCGTCGGAGAGGGCGTCATACATCTTTCCATCGGGGAGTACGGGGGGAAGGAACTCCACCGTCACTTTACGTCTGAGCGGGATGTGCCGGCCCTTCGGTATGGCCGCGTAGGCACCTCTGATGACCACCGGTACGATGGGCACATGCAGCTCTGAAGCCAGTATGGCAAACATACGCTTGAAGGTGCCTAGGCTGCCCGTCACCGTGCGTGTCCCTTCGGGGAATATGACGACGTTCCGCCGCTGCTTCAGCGCCTCGCCCAGGGTGAGGATGCTCTCGCGATGGGTATGATGGTCCACGACGATGACGCCGTTATGCCGTGCCATCCACCGTGCAAAGGGCGTCCGCACATGGTCGCGCTTGGCGAAGAAGAAGGTGTTGTTCACCGCCTCACGGGGCAGGCATGCGGCAACGAAAAGTCCGTCGAGGTAACTCTGGTGGTTGGGGGCAACGATGAAGGGGACCTCGGCAGGCAGGTTGTCCGTGCCCAGCGCTTCGAGGCCGAAGTACGAGCGGCTCAGCCGTCGTCCGGCTGCCACGATGGTGCGCATGCCCCATCCCGAGCGAGGAAGGCGGATGTGGCTGCTGTTCTCGCCCAGCATCGACGCCCAGTCGGCGGTATGCTCAGCTTCCATGCGGGTCTTGCACTCACTCACATACTCGGCCAGCTGCTGCACCGAGCTGAAGGCCGCCAGCCGTTCCGACGGCAGATTCATGCCGAACGTCTGCTCGACGAACGACTGCAGGCCCACCTTGTCAAGCGAGTCGAGGGCGAGGTCGGTCTCGAGATGATCCGTCGGATGGACCGTCACCCGTTTCTCCTCCTCAATATAGTGCCGGATGAGGTGGTATTCCTCCAGCTGACAGTCGTCGTTGGATTCCATCCTTCGTTTTCTCGCCATGCCAAAGCTAAAGCAAGCTTTGCTTTGGTCATTTGGCTTAATAAAAACGTTGGCTTTGTTGGCGTTGTCAGCCGTTTCGACAGCGCTCTTTGGCGTCTCTGACGCCAGCAGGGCTGCCAGCTTGTAGCGTTGCAGCTTCTCCATGCGTGTCCGGGGTAGCTCGCCGCGGAACAGGCGCACGGCCAACACCCGTTTGTAGGGCTCCGTCTGGCTGTTGTAGGGCTCTATGACCTCGCGCTTCAGCGCACGTTCCAGTTCATCGTCCGTCTTGCCTTGTGCCCATAGCTCGTCGGGCACGATGATGGCGCAGAGTCTGTCGCCGTCGGCGGTGACGCCCGCCTCCTTCACCCTGTCGGCGTGCTGCTCGAGTTGCAGCTCAATGTCCACGGGATTAACGTTCTTGCCGTTCGAGAGCACGATGATCTCCTTTGTCCGTCCGGTGATGAAGATGCGTCCGTCGGGCGTGATGCGTGCCAGGTCGCCGGTATGGAGGAATCCGTCGTCGTCCATCACAGCCGCCGTCTCGTCGGGACGGTTGTAGTAGCCTTGCATGACGTTCGGCCCTTTCACACAGAGCTCGCCGTCAACCAGCTTCACCTGCACGCTGGGCATAGCCTTGCCCACACTGCCGGGCACGAGGTCGCCCGGGCGGGTGAACGAGATGACGGGCGCCGTCTCCGTCATGCCGTAGCCGTCGAGCAGGTCAAGGCCCAGCGTCTTCATGCCCGCTGCCACCTCGACGGGCAGCGCCGCGCCGCCGTTGACGCACGACTCCAGATGCCCGCCCAGACGCCGGTGAACAGTAGCGAACACCAGACGCGACAGCCGCATGCTGCCCACCCTCGCACAGAGCCTGAACAGCAGCCTGGTCAGCGCCGAGGCGTCGATCTTCTTCTTTATACCTTTATATATAGTGACCCACAGCCGCGGCACACCTACCATCAGGTGTACCTCGCCCGTCGCAAGCGTCGCCATGATGTCCGCCGCCGCCATCGAGGGGCAAATGATGATGCCCGCACCCAGCATCATGGGCGCCACCAGCGTCCCCAGCAGCGGCAGGACGTGGTGAAGCGGCAGCAGCACCATTGTCCGTGAACCGTTGTGGTAGATGGGCACCTCGTCCGACACCGAGCGTACGTTGGCAAACATATTCCTGAACGACAGCATCACCCCCTTGGGCTGGCCCGTAGTGCCGGAGGTATAGACAATCAGCGCCGTGCGCTCCTCGTCCCTGACAAACAGCCGGTCCATGCCCGAGGCCTCAGGGGCTGGCGTGACGGGCGGCTGCAGCGTCTCCAGATCCTCCATCACTATCACCTCAGTGGCCGTGCCCGCCTCGCTGACGGCACGGCGCATGACGTCCTCCGTCGCCCTCGACACCCAAGCCCGCTCAGGCTGACAGTCGCGCAGGATGTATGCCACGTCGCCCACGGTGCTCATAGCGTCAACAGGCACGGCGATGTCCTCGTCCAGCCAGACGGCAAAGATGGCATACACCCATCCCACACGGTTCTCGCTGAAGATGATCGTCCGCCCACCCTTAACCTGAGGTTTTAGGTTCTCCTGCTCGGAAAAACTCACACAGGCAGCGGAAGCAAACTGTCGCACGTGGCCAAGCATCTCCGCAAAGCTGATGCGCTCGTCACCCGCAATGATGGCTGTGCTACTATAGTCGTTTATCACTTTCTGTCCGATTTTTGTCGGCAAAGATACTTCTTTTTATCAAAAAAGCATTATCTTTGCCGACAAATTTCAATCAACCAACCCGAATCTACCGTATGCGCATCGACATACTCACCGTACTGCCCGAGATGGTAGAGGGCTTCTTCAACTGCTCCATCATGGCACGCGCCAAGCGGAAAGGGCTCGCGGACATCGTCATACACAACATCCGCGACTACACCACCGACAAGCACCACAAAACCGACGACTACCCCTTCGGCGGCAGCGCAGGCATGGTGATGAAGATTGAGCCCATCGACCGCCTTATCTCCCACCTGAAGAGCGAACGCTCCTACGACGAGGTCATCTTTACCTCGCCCGACGGCGAACGCTTCACCCAGCGCATGGCCAACGACTTGAGCCTGACGAATAACCTCATCATCCTCTGCGGCCACTTCAAGGGCATCGACTACCGCATCCGCGAACACCTCATCACACGCGAAATCAGCATTGGCGACTACGTGCTGACAGGCGGCGAGCTGGCAGCCGCGGCCATCGCCGACGCCACCGTACGCCTCATCCCCGGCGTGCTCGGCGACGTAGGCTCGGCTCTCGACGACTCGTTCCAGGACGGACTCCTTGACCACCCCGTCTATACCCGCCCCGCGGACTACAACGGCTGGCGCGTCCCCGACGTCCTACTCTCAGGCAACGAAGCCCTCATCCGTGACTGGGAACTCAACCAACAGCTCGAGCGCACACGCCGCCTACGGCCAGACTTGCTGAAAGAAAATGATAAGTGAACAAAGAAATAGATGGTAAACTATTGAACGTAATCCAGCGTTTTCGTTAAGACAAATGAACAGAGCGATGCTTTCATCAGCTCAGCCATGGCGTGAAAAAGAAAGGATGAAATCCAACCTTACAAAAACGTTAAAACAGCTTAATTGATTTCTCATTCCGATAAATTGCTTTATCTTTGCGCTCGATGAACGCCAAGACCAAGACAACCGTTGCCTCATGGGTATTGCTGGCCGTCTATGTGCCCATGCTCATCCTGTCGTCGCTCCACTTCCATCACGTGGAGAAGACAGGCGAGGCCGTGGCGGTTGTCTGTGCGCAATGCGTTGGTCACCAGCACCACGCAGGGCATCTTCTGGCACTCACCCCTCACCAGCACGAATGTGTGCTGTGCCAGATTATTCACGTGCCTTATCTGCTTGCAGCGGCTCTGGTGCTTGCCGTCTGCTTCATCTTTCTCGTCAGACCCTTCAACGTTCTTTACGAGAGGAGCACGCTGCGCCCCAAGGGCATCATCCAGCCCAGGGCACCTCCCGCTATTTAAAACATCCGACGCCAAACCGAGAGCCATCAGACTTGCTTTCTACGGCCGAGGTGCGGTGTTCCCCACATCACCTTGTTTTAAATAGACTACTTATCACTTTATGCTTACTCCCCTTTTGGTGGCGGCGCTATGGATGTGCCTGCCCACCGACACCATAATCACCCTTACCGATGTGATGGTGACAGCCGACGCTAAGCGGGACTTCCAGATGAAGAGCTCCCTGCCTGCCGTATCTGTCAGCCGCGATTACATCGAAGCCAACTTCTCCGGCAGCCTGATGGAGACTCTCCGCGGCATCCCGGGCGTGCAGGCCATGACCATCGGTTCGGGCGCCTCGAAACCCGTCATCCGCGGTCTGGGCTTCCACCGCATGGTGGTCACCGAAGACGGCATTAAGCACGAGGGACAGCAGTGGGGCGACGACCACGGGCTGGAGATCGACCAGTTTGCCATCGACCGCGCAGAAGTCGTCAAAGGTCCCTCTGCCCTACTCTACGGTTCCGATGCCATCGGCGGCGTGCTCAGCCTCTACACCAACCATGTCCCCACAGAGCGTTTGAGTGGAGCCGTCCGTCTGTTCGGACGGACGAACAACTACCAAACGGGACTCTCAGCCAAGCTCAGCGGACGCGACGGACGTTTCTTTTGGCGTGCGGGGCTGACGTTCATTGATTATGCCGACTACCGAGTGCCCACCGACAGCATCCAGTACTACTCGTACTACATCCGCCTTGCTCGCCAGCGGCTGCGCAACACCGCCGGACGCGAGCGCGACGGCAGCGTCATGGTGGGCTATGCCGGCTACCGCTTCCACACCGATGTGCGTATCTCCGACAGCTACTCGAAGAGCGGCTTCTTCGCCAACGCCCATGGACTGGAAGTGCGCCTTTCGGACATCGACTACGACCGCTCAGCGCGCGACATCGACCTCCCTTTTCAGACGGTGAACCACCTGAAGGTGCTGAGCCACACGACGTGGAGCACCGACGTTCTAGCCGCCGAGGGCCATCTGGCCTATCAGAACAACCTGCGCGAAGAGCACAGCGAGCCCGTTTCGCACGGCTATATGCCCACTCCCGACGGGACGCTTGAGCGACGCTTCAACAAGAGCACCGGCACGGCCAAGCTGACGCTGCGCCTGACAGGCCATGAACGTCACGACGTGCGCACAGGCCTCGACGCAGAGTACCAGCACAACCGTCGCGGCGGCTGGGGCTTCATCCTCCCCGACTTCGAGACGTTTTCCACCGGTCTCTATGCCTTCGACCGTTTTGCCGTCACCGATGCCCTGCTGCTTAACGGCGGCATACGCTGCGATGCCAGCTGGACACACATCCATGCCTACAACGACTGGTTCCCGACCCCCTCAGCAAGCGGCGAAAGCCTGTTCCGGCAGCGTTCGTCCGACGTCCACCGCCCGTTCCGCAGCATCACGTGGTCCTGCGGCGTCAACTATGCCGTGGGCGACTGGGTGCTGAAGGCCAATGCCGGCAAGGGTTTTCGCATCCCCACGCCAAAAGAGCTGGGTGCCGACGGCGCAAGCTACGCCCTCTTCCGCTACGAACAGGGCAACCCCGACCTTCGCCCTGAGCAGTCGTACCAGCTCGATGCCGGCATCACCTGGGCCAACCGCCGCCTGAGCCTCCAAGTGGATCCCTTCGTGGGCTTTTTTCCCAACTACATCTACCTGAATCCCACCTCCAGCTATATGGAAGGTCTGCAGCTTTATCACTACACCCAAGCCGAGGTGTTCCGTTGGGGCGTAGAGGCAGAGATGACCTGCACGTTGACAAAGCACTGGGAGGCAGAGGCAAAGGGTGAGTATTTGTATGCACGTCAGCTGTCAGGCGCGAAACGGGGCTACGGCCTGCCCTTCTCTCCTCCGTGGACGGCAGACTTCGGCATCCGCTATCTCTTCGGCGGCGGCGACGACGGATTTCTGACGATTCACGCCGACATCGTCGGAACGCAACGCGACATAGTCCCACCCGAAAAGGTAACCGAAGGACATTGGACGCTAAACGCCGCAGCAGGCAAAACCATCCGCATGGCGCACACCACGCTGAAGGCTTCGCTCCATGCCGACAACCTGCTGAACCGTCGATACTACGACCACACCAGCTACTACCGTCTGCTCGACGTGCCCGAGCCAGGCCGCAACATCTCGCTGATGCTGACGCTTATAGTCTGAGGTCTGAAGTCTGAAGTCTGAAGTCTGAGGTCTGAAGTAAGAGGCCAGAGGACGTGTTCGTTAAACGTTAAACCTTAAACGTTAAACATTAAGCGTTAAACCATAAACGTTAAACCATTCATTCAAAGTTCATAACTACGAATAGAACTTTCATTCATCAACAATCTTCTATTTTTTTAAACAATGAAAAAAACAGTTTATATGGGCATCGCTGCCCTCATCTGCACTCTTGTCATCACACTTAATGCCTGCATAAAGGACGAAAAAGACATGACACCTCCCGTAATTACCGACGAAGGCATCACCGCCAACCCCATCAACTGCCAAGTCTATCATCCAGGCGAAGTCATCCCCTTTCTCTACGTCTTTACCGACGACACAGAGCTAGGCAGCTTCAACATCGAGATTCACGGCAACTTTGACCATCACAGCCACAGCACCGAGTCAGACGACCATGACCACAACCACGAGGCAGGTGAATGTGAACATCATCACGACGAAGACGATGACGAACATGACGACGAGGGCAAGGCCTGGGTTTATAACCAGTCGTTCGACATTCCCGCTGGCCAGCGCTCTTATCGCGCAAGTTTCGACATCCCTATCCCCACAGACATACGCCACGGCGACTACCACTTCATGATTCGTCTCACGGACAGCGCAGGCTGGCAGCAGCTCAAGGCCATCGCCATCATCATCGACTGATGTCATGAGCAGGATAACGCGTTGGTACACGTTACCCAACGCGTTGATACACGTTTCCCAACACGTTGGTACACGTTTCCCAACGCGTTGGGAAACCTTTATAACGGGCTAATTCAATTTCCAAAGGGCCTCTTCAGCCTTTCGGACGAGGGAGGCGGCGTCCGTATCGTCAGCATAATTGTTTCCGGCGAAGGGTGCGAGGATGGCATCAAGTTTCTTCTGGACGGCAGGAGAGCCCTCGGCACGCAGGATGCGGATTTTCTCGAAGTCCTGTATGCCCTGCACAAGGCGTTCGAATCGGATGCTGCTGCCCGTGGGATAGACCAGGAAGCAGTCGCCGCTGTACCACGAGCCGAAGCGGGTGTCGGCACAGGGGTCTTTCATCCAGCTGTTGTAGGCCCAGCGGAGGTAGCCGTCGAAGCCGAGGGCAGCGGCATGAAAGCCGATGAAAGCCGATTCAGCAGGCGGCGAGAAGGTGAAGGTGTTGGGACGGTCGGGGCTGCAGCAGGTGTAGAAGGTGGTACGCAGTCCGTCAGCACGCCGCTGGGCTGCCACCTCAGCGGGGACATTGACGTGACGGTAGCCCAGACTGATGTCGTACATCATCGACACCACTTCGGGCGAGTAGTTGACGGCACCCTCGATGCGGTAGCCCGGGTCGGCGCGGCGGACGATGTCCCAGGCGACACGCAGCTGATCCATAGGACGTTCGTCCATAGCGATGCATGTCCGTCCGAACCAGCCCTTGGCCTTCAAGTGGCGGGCGAAGTCGGTGAGGAACGGCAGGATGAACTCCTCGTAAGCCTTTTCGCCTGGCTTGCAGGCTATGGTCTGCAAGGTGCTCGTGGCCATATCGATGTATTCGAACCGATAGCCCCAGGGCACAATCGTATAGCAGTCGATCTGCTCCGTCACGCCGCACGACATCATGAACTCCACCCAGCGGTCGAATACCGCGTAGTCGTACGTCCATTGCCCGTCAACGCTCTTCATCTTCACAATCATGCTCTCGAAGGGATCGTAGGTCTGGCTGTTCCACGGATGCTGGATGATGCTCGTGGTGATGACCTTGCCGCCTGCCTCGGCATACCGTTCCATGATGGGACGCATGAGGTCGAAGTGCTCCTTGCTCCAGAGCGGAACGTTGAAGTAACGGGCGACGGAATAGGGGTTCTGCCAGAGGTCGAGGTGGAACTTCCAGTCCTTCGGCTCGGGCAGCACGCGATTAGCAACGGTAAGCCTGACGGGCAGGCTCTGGTGTGTGCCGCCGAACGAAACGCTCACCGTACCCAGATATTTCCCCGGCGCAGCATCACGCGGCACGCGGATGTCGAGCCACACGGGGCACGTGGTGTTAGCCTCTACGCGGCATGTCGGCTGGGGGTCGAGCCGGTCGGCAACGATGCACGAGTCCTTGTGCAGCTTGCCGTAGCCGTCGGCCATCACATAGCGGACGAAGTAGCGTCGGATGCAATCAGAAGAGATGACATTTTTCCCGCTCGTCAAATCGCTAACGATGAGCGTAAGCTCCTCATCCTTGGGCGTCGAGAAAACTGCCTGCGCACTTACCCTCTCCCCGCGCCAAGCACGTAGTTCTGGGCTTTGCGATACCTTCTGAGCATTAAGGGGTTCGTGCACGTCATATCGAACATCCGTTGAACCCCAGGTGAAAACGGGGAAATTCGTCTGCCCAAAGGCAGGCACACACATCGCCAGCAATAAGAGCTGGAATAACAAAAAAACAGTTCTTTGTTTCATGGTTTTATTGCGATACCTTATTATATATAATTTCCTATAGATTTCAGGAAGGCAAAGATACGGACAATTTCGCAGACAAGCAAGAAAAACCCCAAAAAACACCCACCACCTGAGAATCCGATGACAGAAAAGAGCGGATAGCTGCATTTTTATTACGATTTTTCGTGTTTTCGATGAAAAAAGTTTCGATTTGTTTTGAAGATTCTGATTTTTGCTGTAATTTTGCAGCGAAAATAGGAAAAAGTTAGTTGCCGTAAGGCGCTAAAGAAATAACAACATTCTAATAGGTATTAGTTTTTTATGAAAGCTGAAGAAGTGCTTGCTCAATTAAAAGAGCGTTTTCCCGGTGAGCCGGAGTATTATCAGGCCGTTGGCGAAGTCCTTCGTACCATCGAGGACGAGTATAATCGTCACCCCGAGTTTGAGGAGACCAATCTGGTGGAGCGTCTGTGCATCCCCGACCGTATTGTGCAGTTCCGCGTCACGTGGACGGACGATGCGGGACGCGTGCGCACCAACATGGGCTACCGCATCCAGCACTCGAATGCCATCGGCCCGTACAAGGGCGGCATCCGTTTCCACGCCTCGGTGAACCTGAGCATCCTGAAGTTCCTTGCCTTCGAGCAGACGTTCAAGAATTCGCTCACCACGCTGCCGATGGGCGGCGCCAAGGGCGGCTCGGACTTCAGCCCGAGAGGAAAGAGCAAAGGCGAGGTCATGCGCTTCTGTCAGGCTTTCGTCACAGAGCTGTGGCGTAACATCGGTCCTGACACCGACGTCCCTGCCGGCGACATCGGCGTTGGCGGACGCGAAGTGGGATTCATGTTCGGCATGTATAAGAAGCTGACGCGCGAGTTCACAGGCACCTTCACCGGCAAGGGGCGCGACTTCGGCGGCTCGCTCATCCGTCCCGAGGCCACCGGCTACGGCAACGTCTATTTCCTGCAGGAGATGCTGAAGACGCGCGGCGAAGACATTAAGGGCAAGACGGTCCTCATCTCCGGCGCTGGCAACGTGGCTCAGTACACGGCCGAGAAAGTCCTGCAGCTGGGCGGCAAAGTACTCACCATGAGCGACTCCGACGGATACATCTACGACCCCGACGGCATCGACCGCGAGAAGCTTGACTACATCATGGAGCTCAAGAACGACTATCGCGGACGTATTAAGGAGTATGCCGACAAGTACGGCTGCAAGTATGTCGCCAAGGCTCGTCCCTGGGGCGAGAAAGCCGACATCGCCCTGCCCTGCGCCACGCAGAACGAGATCAACGGCGACGAAGCCCGCACGCTGGTTGCTAACGGCGTCATAGCCGTCAGCGAAGGCGCCAACATGCCCTCGACAGCCGAAGCCGTGAGCGTGTTCCAGGATGCCCGCATCCTCTACTGCCCGGGCAAGGCCTCGAACGCAGGCGGCGTCAGCGTCAGCGGACTGGAGATGAGCCAGAACTCAGAACGACTCAGCTGGAGCGCCGAAGAAGTCGATCATCGTCTGCACGAAATCATGTGCAATATCCACGCCTCGTGTGTCAAGTACGGCCGCCAGCCAGACGGCTATATCGACTACGTGAAGGGTGCTAACGTGGCAGGCTTCATGAAGGTTGCCCGCGCCATGATGGCTCAGGGCGTGCTCTGAACATGAAGTATAAGATGCTGATATTGTCAATAAAACAGAAATAAAGCAACAATTCTTTTATTATTCTTCGTAAAAGCATGTATAGTGGAGCTCGGCAGGGATGCCCGGCTCCATTTCTTTTGATGACATTATTGTAAAATAGTTTTTCGCTCGGCTCACCCTATCTTTAATCCCCTTTCGGGGCTTTTAGATAGGGGTCGCCTCGAAAAAACTCAAATAAATTTGGTTTTTCGCTCGGCTCACCCTATCTTTGCAGGCGAAACATCACATAGGGGTGCCGAAAGGCTGAGATTATACCCTCGAACCTGATGCGGATAATACCGACGTAGGAAATGAAAAAGACTCTTCTATGCGTGTGCCTGCTGCCGGCACTTAACATGGCAGCCATGAGTGAGCAAACGGACAGCATCGCTAAGAGCGAGCAGCTGGACGAAGTGTTAATCGAAGCCAATGCCGTCAGCCGCACGGTGCCTATGGCCATGCAAACCTTAGAGGGACGTGAACTGCGCGAGAGCGACACAGGACGCGACCTGCCTTGGCTGTTGATGATGACGCCCTCGGTGGTGACATCGTCCGACAACGGTCTGGCGCTTGGCCTCACCAGCTTCCGCATCCGCGGCACCGATGCCTCTCGCATCAACCTGACGTACGACGGCGTAGCCCTCAATAGCCCCGAGGACCAGACAGTCTTCTGGGCCAACATGAACGCCTTTGCCTCAAGCGTCGAGGCCATACAGGTACAACGCGGCGTAGGTACCAGCACCAACGGCAGCGGAGCCTTCGGCGCCACCATCACCATGCTGTCGCAGAAGCCCTCCATCAGCCCTTCGTTCTCCGCCTCGGTACGTGGAGGTAGCTACGGCACCTGGCAGTACACAGCCAAGGCCAGCAGCGGCCTTATGGCCGACCACTGGGTGGCTGAAGGACGCTATTCGCAGACGCTCACCAATGGCTACATCGACCGCACGGCTGGCAATCTGGGCAGCTACTTCGCCGCCTTGAACTACTACGGCGACAACTTCGTCGCCCAGCTGAAGAACTTCGGCAGCTTCGAGCACACAGGGCAAGCCTGGAACGGCGTCCCCTCCGACTCCATCGCCGCAGGCAACTACACCTACAACAACCTGGGCGAGCACATCGACGATAACGGACACACCGTCTGGACGCCCACCACCGACAACTACCTCCAGAACAACACGCAGCTGAGCTTCGTCTATTCGCCCACGAACAGCCTTCGCCTGCACGGCGTCCTCCACTACACCTACGGACAGGGCTACTACGACGACTATAAGGCCGACGCCAAGTATTTCAAGTTCCGTCTCAACAGCTACAACGACGAGCAGGGTAACGTCGTCAACCGCGGCGACCTCGTTCGTCAGAAATGGCTGCGCAACCACAACATGGGCGGCATCTTCGACGTCCGCTACCATACAGACCGCCTCAGCTTCGTCGGCGGAGCCTCATACAGCCTCTTCCTCGGCGAGCATTGGGGCGTCGTGCCTTACGCCCGCAACTATCCGCTCCACATCAACGGGCATTACTACGACAGCGACGCCACCAAGAGCGACGCCGCAGCCTTTGCCAAAGCCGAGTTTAGCCTCACACGCCACCTGATGGCCTATGCCGACATGCAGTTCCGCTATGTCGATTACCGCATCACGGGCATGAACGACAAGTTTTTCGACGACCAGACGCAACAGCCGCTCGACATCCACGAGCGCTTTCCCTTCTTCAACCCGAAGGCCGGACTAAGCTGGCGCACGACGAACCACACCTTCTACGCCTCCTACGCCCTTGCCCACCGCGAGCCGACACGCAACAACTACACCGATGCCGGCACCAGCGAGAAGCCGCTGCCCGAAACGCTGAGCGACATCGAGGCTGGCTACCAACTCCATTGGAAAGACGGAGCCAACAAGACTTTCAACGCAGGCGTCAACGTCTATCTGATGGACTATGTCAACCAGCTTGTGCAGACGGGACAGGTCAGCGATATCGGCGAAGCCCTCACCACCAACGTTGCCGACTCGTACCGACACGGCATCGAGCTGACAGCAGGAGCCAGGTACGGGCTCGTCAGCTTCAGCGGCAACTGCACCCTCAGCGAAAACAAAATCATCAACTTCACCGAGTACGTCGATAACTGGGAGGGTGCCCCCCTGCAGATCAACTATGCCAGGACCGACCTCGCCTTCTCGCCTGCCCTCACTGCTGGCGGCATGCTGCGCGTGGGCAGCGAAAACCTCTGGGGCAGTCTTAGCACCCGCTACGTCGGCCGTCAGTATCTCGACAACACAGGTAGCGCGGCACGCAGCCTCGACCCCTACTGCGTCAGCGATCTGCAGCTCGGCTATGCCTTCAGCTGGCAGCACTACTACGACAAGAGTACCAATTTCGAGCTGACCTTCAACGTCAACAACCTCTTCAACGCCCGTTATGCCACCGGTGGATGGATCTACACCGCCGTGGGCTACGGCTACACCCCCGACAACCGCTATCGCGAAGACGGCCTCTTCGTACAGTCACCCCTTACTGCCTTCGTCTCCCTCGCCATAAAGTTGTAACTCTAAAATTTATATTGGTTTAACGTTTAAGGTTTAACGTTTAATGTAATGGTTTAGTTTTTGCTCCGCAAAAGGTTTAGTTTTTGCTTGTTTTCAAAAAAGGTTTAATGATTTTGCGTGGCAAAATCGGTTCATAAATCTCAGCAAAGGCAAAATAAACCTCCGGCGCAGCCGGAACAATGGTTTAACGTTTAATGTTTAATGTTTAACGAACACGTCCTATGATTTTGGTTTAACGTTTAATGTTTAACGTTTAACGAACACGTCCTATGACCTCTTACTTCTTACTTCTGACCTCTTCCAGCCGCATGGTCGTTAAACATTAAACGTTAAACGTTAAACGA
>Ga0129306_1002323_pt1 | contig 17285 bp, 17 predicted proteins | sample P827metagenome_FD_94438 | JGI IMG/M metagenome (GOLD analysis project Ga0129306, IMG submission 94438) | Capybara group fecal microbial communities from Wisconsin, USA - P827 metagenome | ecosystem: Host-associated > Mammals > Digestive system > Large intestine > Fecal | place: USA: Wisconsin... | reverse complement strand
GGTAAAATAAAAATTGGTTGTCCTTGTGCCATTAATAATCACCTTTTTTTAATTTTTAAATAATTAGATCAGTTTATAATATCAACATGAGAAAATAAGTTATAGTGTTGACAAAACCTTTCTACTTAATACATGAGTTTAAGGTAATATAAATACTTTATGGTATAAAGTAAATTAAAGTAAGAAAAAGAAATCATGGAAAAATCAAAAGGAAAAAAGTACCAAAAATATCAAAGTTGCAACAAATAATTTCAATAGAATCTATGACAACTATCCAAATTATTATCTCCAACATCCATAATTTTGAAAGCAATGTGAAAAAAATAAAAAATTAATTAGAATAGGGTAGATGTATCAGCATAAATTGAAAAATAAAAAAAAGTTTTGAGAAAATAATCTCAAATATAGACTCAGAAGTAACCCCAATTAAGGAATAAAATGTAGGTAAAATTACCTACGTTGTTGTTTTTTCTCTAATCTGAAAGGTGGTGTCCTTTCAATAGTATCATAAGCTTCTTGTTGCTCTTGAAGTTCATTGAAGAAAGCATTAATTTCTTCTAACCTTTTGATTTTATCGTTTTTCCTATTTAACTCATTTTGAAGGTTAAGATATTCTTCACGAGGAACAGTTTGCTGTTTTAAATATTGAAGTTCATTATTTTTAGCAATAATTTCTCCTTCCAATTTAGTTTGAAGAGTAACTAATTCTTCACGAGGAACAGTTTGCTGTTTTAAATATTCGATTTGAGTATTTTTTGATGCCAATTCAGATTCCAACCTATTTTGAAGGGAAACATACTCATCTTTAGGGATAGATTGTTGTTTAAGAGTATTGATTTGATTATCTAAATTAATCATTTCAGCTTCAAATTGGGATTGGAGATTATTATAATCTTCTTTAGGGATAGTTTGTTCTTTTAGATTAATGATTTGACTATTCATTTCATTGATCTTGGATTCGAACTGATTTTGAAGATTATCATAGTCTTCTTTAGGGATAGTTTGTTCTTTTAAAACATCAAGCTGAGTATCTCTTTGGGAAATCTCATTTTCTTTTAAAACAAGTTCGTTATTTTTAAGCTCAAGCTGTTTTTCAAGTTCCATTATTTGAGTTTTTGACTCTACATTATTTTCTAATTTGATGACTTGAATCTTATAATCATCGATAGTCCTTGAAAGCGCATTAATTTGAGCATCTTTTTCAGCAACACTTTTATAGGATTCGTTTAATCTTTCATTAACATCTGCCAATTCTTTTTTCTTATATTCTCTTAATTGCTCGGCAAAATATTCTTTGATCTCATCAAGAGAATTGTTAACATAATCAAGTTCATAAATCCTATCCTCTTGATTTTTGATTAAACTATCCTTTTCATCGAGTTGCTTTTTCAAAAGGTTAATTTCGTCTTCTGCTTTGAATTTAATTACAGAAACTTCTCGTTCTTTATCTACAATGTCTTTTTCGAGCTCTTTAATCCTTTGTGGAGTATTATCATTAGCTCTTTCCACTTCGAGTTCAGTTAAGTCTAATTTTAACTTATTAAGTTCTAATAGGCAAGACCGGATTAAAGATTGTAGAGTATCTTTTTCAGCATCAATTCCTATTTCCATTCTATCCCTTAGTTTAAATTTTATCCCAATATCGAATTCAAATTAATGTATATTTATGAATTTGAAAACTCCGATATATTGTACAATATAATTCCTTGCTATAAATTATTTATTTTATACTATTTAAATTAAACCCTTAAATTATCCTAAAAATGAAAATAAAAACAATAAGAAAAAAGATAGAAAAAACAAAAAAAATTAAAAAAAATAAGAAAATTAAATTGATAAAATTAAAGTATTTTATCATTAATTAATTCTGCATTCAATATTGAAGCTCCAGCAGCACCACGAATAGTATTATGTCCAACAAGAACATATTTAAAACTATTATCAAATGCTTGGTCTTCTCTTAACCTACCAACAGTAACAGCCATACCATTACCTGCATTTCTGTCCATTCTAGGCTGAGGTCTGTCATCCTCTTCTTTGACAATAACTGGATTTTCAGGAGCAGAATACAAATTTAGTTCTTGTGGCAATCCTTTAAAGTTTACCATACTATCTTTAACATTTGCAATGTCAAAGTCATCTTCCAACTCCACAAATACAGCTTCAGTATGACCATCGATAACAGGCACCCTATGACATGAAGCACTTAAATTGAAATCTGCATTGATTACATCATTACCATCAAAAGAACCTAACAGATAAAGTGATTCACTTTCCATTTTTTCTTCTTCCCCACCGATATATGGAACGAGATTATCAACAATAGCCATTGATGGCACTCCATTATAGCCTGCACCAGATACAGCTTGCATGGTTGAAACTCTAACTGCTTTTACATTGAAATTATCAACAATAGGTTTTAATGTTAAAGCTAAAGCAATAGTTGAACAGTTTGGATTTGTAACAATGAATCCATCCCAGTCATTTTCCTTTTGCTGAGCATCAATCATGTCTAAACATTGTGGATTGACTTCAGGGATTACTAATGGAATATTTTTCTTCATCCTATGTGCACTAGCATTACTTGCAACAACATAATCCTTAGCAAAATCTTTTTCAACTTTTAATGCAAAATCTGCTGGAAGAGATGAAAATACAATATCTACATCATTATCCATTGCATCAGGGTTAGTTTCAACAACTTTAATGTCTTTTACAGATTCTGGCATCTCTTCATTCATATACCAAGTTGTAGCATCCTCATATCTTTTACCTGCAGAACGAGAAGATGCTGCTAAGGCTGTAATTTCAAAATCTGGATGGTTTTCAAGTAATTGGATAAATCTTTGACCTACCATCCCAGTTGCGCCGAGTACTCCAACATTTACCATATAACTCACCTATTCTAATCCTAAAACATCATTCATACTGCTTACTATACCTTTTTCAGCAGAAGGAATATATCTAATAGCTCTAATAACACCAGCGATGAATACTTCTCTTGTATGAGCTTGGTGTTTAACTTCTAATCTTTCACCATCACCAACAAACATTACTGTGTGATCTCCGACGATGTCCCCACCACGAATTGCATGAACACCAATTTCTTCAGGAGTTCTTTTTCCGACCAAACCTTTTCTTCCGAATACACCAACTTCTTCAGTGTCACGATTGAGTTCATCAGCTATAACTTCAAAAGCAGTCATTGCAGTTCCGGAAGGAGCATCTTTTTTCTGATTGTGATGCGCTTCAATAATTTCAATATCAAAATCATACAATAACGGTGCCAATTTCTTTAAAGTATTGAAAAATACATTGACTCCGATAGCCATATTTGATGAGATTACAGCAGGAACATTATTGTCTTTAATGTTTTTAACATTTTCTGCCATCTGTTCATCACTGAAACCGGTTGTTCCAACAACAACACCGACACCACAAGAAGTAGCCACTTTAATAGTGTTAACAGCAGCATGAGCAATTGTAAAATCAACCAATACTTCAGCACCGGATGCTTTTAAAGTTTCTTCTAGTTTTTCAGATCCTACAATTTCAACACCAAGTTCTTCGATTCCAGCCTGAAGGCCTGCATCTTTACCTGCAAGAGGAGTGTTAGGCATTTCAATAGCTGCAACCACTTCCATGTCATCTTGTTCTGTAATTTTTCTAATAATACCGGAGCCCATCCTACCTGCAGCCCCAGTTACTGCTACTTTAATCATAATAATACCCACTTAAATTAAATCAGAATCTTTTAATGCTTTTTTAAGAACTTCTAAGTTTTCTTCTTTCATTTCACATAATGGTTGTCTAAGAGGTCCTGAAGGAAGTCCCATCAAGTTCATTGCAGTTTTGACAGGAACAGGATTACTTTCAATGAAAAGAGCTCTTATGATATCGAGCATTTCATAGTGAAGTTCAAATGCTCTTGTATAATCATCGTTTAAAATACTATTAACCATTAAAACCATTCTTTTTGCATCGATATTTGCAGATGCGCTAATTACACCAGTTGCACCTACTGCCATGAGAGGTAATGTCAAGGAATCTTCACCGGAAAGAATGTTAAAGTCATCTTCAAGACCTTCACGGGAAAGTGCCTGGTAAATATCAGATACTTTATCAACACTACCGCTAGCTTCTTTAATAGCTTCAACACCATCAATTTTAGCTAATTCAACTGCGGTTTCCACAGCAATGTCTGATCCGGTACGGGATGGGACATTATATGCTATAAGTGGAATATCACATTTTTCAGCAATAGTGCCGTAATGGTCCACCAATGCGTGTTGTTGCGGTTTATTATAATAAGGAGTAATTAATAATGCAGCATCTGCACCAACATCTACAGAGAAGTTAGTAAGAGAAAGTGCTTCGGAAGTAGCGTTACTACCGGTTCCAGCGATAGTTTCAACTCTACCATCCACTTCATCAACTAAAATTTCAATAACCCTTTGGTGCTCTTCATGACTTATTGTTGCAGATTCACCGGTAGTTCCTGCACCAACTAAACCGTCTACACCTTGATCAATTAAATAATTAATGTTTGACCTAAAACCTTCTTCGTCAACTTCTTTATCTTTATTAAATGGAGTCACCATTGCAACGTATGTTCCTTCAAATTTCATTCTAAAACCTCATTAACTAATTTACATGCTCTTTTACCATCTTTCCAATCAACAAATAATACTACTGCTGTTTGAGATGAAGTAATCTCAACAATATTAATGTTATTCTTTCTAAGTGGTTCAGTAATGCCTGAAATAATACCTGGAGTTTCAATAATGTCTGGACTTACTAAAGTAATCATTGCAGTGTCTCTTCCTAAAGAGAGTGAACTTAATACTTCAGTTTCAACCACCAAATTGTGTAAGACATGATATGCCTGTTCAGCATCTTTTTTGTTGACAAATGTTGTGATTGAATTTTGACCAGCTGAAATTCCAAAAATGTTAATATCATTCTTAGCAAGACATCCAGTCAAATCTGCTAGAAGCCCTACCTTTTTAAGCATTGCTTCTCCAACAAGAACAATAAGTGAAATAGGATCCTTGTAAAGGGATACGGATTTTAAAATATCCCCCTCAAAAGGCCCGGTGATACGGGTACCTTTAGCTTTTAAATCGCCATGAGCGAAATTGATAATTTTTGCACTAATTAATGGATCTTTATATTTTAATGCATGAGGATGTAAGACTTGTGCACCATGAGTAGCCAAATCCCTCATTTCTTCAACAGTTATCTCTTCCAATAATTCTGCTTCTTCGATTTTATTAGGGTCAGTTGACATTACACCATCCACATCAGTAACAATAACAACTTCATTTGCATTTAAACAATGCCCAATTAAAAATGCTGAAATATCACTTCCGCCTCTTCCTAAAGTAGTGATTTCTCCACTAGGTCCTTTTCCTAAAAATCCACAAATAACTGGAATAATGCCTTGATTTACAAGATTTTCAATACCGTTAATTTTCTTGTTAGTTGTGTTAAAATCAATTTTAGCTTCAAGAGAATTTGAATCGGTCACAATCGGCCATAATTCATTATAAGGATCAATAAATTCAGACTTTACACCTAAAGATTCAATAGTTGCTGAGAATAATCTAGCACTAGTTAACTCACCCATAGCCATAATCTCTGCCTTCTGCTTGTCAGTTAAACCAGTTCCAATTGCATCATTGGATAACCCAATTAACTCATCGGTAGTCTTGTTAACTGCAGAAACTACAACTACTACCTGATTGCCTTTCATATACTCATTTACCACGGACTGCGCCGCTTTTTTAATTCTGGAACCATCCCCTACCGAGGTTCCGCCAAATTTCGCTACTATTAAATCCATAAATTCACCTATTTCATTAAAAACTATTAAAAAGTTTCCCATATTTTTGAGCTTACAAAAATATTAATTTATATTTATATCTAATCATATTAATATACTTTAAATAAAATAACACCAAAGAAATTGAAAGTTATAAAAATTTAAAATTAAAAAATTTATACAAAAATAGAATTTTTTCAAAACAAATTAAAAAAGTTTATAAAAAAAAGTTGTAAAAAAATATGAAAAAAAGCTTATTCTTGGGTTTGTTCTAACCTTACAAGCCTTGTAACATATCCTGCAATTTTATTTCTTAAATGTTTAGTACTTACAGTAGAGTATTCTTGTACTAATTTTTTGTTTTCTTCAAAATCAGTAGTGAAAACTCCTTTGTGAGTTTCAATAAGTTCTTTTGCTAAACGTTTAACAAATGAAGTTCTAATATTACCCATCAACATTCCTCCTTAAAATTTTTTCCTGCTCATTTTTATTTAAAATAGTTAGCATGTTTACTATTTGATTAATAATCTCGACATCAAGACCTAAATCATTACAAAGGTCATCAATTTTTTTATAAACTATATCTTCCCTATTTTTATCAAAAACAGGCATGCCAAGATATTCTTTAGAAAGTGCAATATCTTTAGCTATAGATGTTCTTTGATAAATTAAATCAAATAATTCATTATCAATTTCATCAATGCGATTTCTAGATTTTTTGAGAAGATCTTCAGCTTCCTGCTTACTATTAATAGATTTCAGTTCATAATTTCTTGTCAAAAAATCACCAAATTGAAATAATGATAATAATATAATTTATTGGTATCATAGTATATAAACTATATGTTAAAAAATTATCTGAAATAAAACAAACCAATGAAAATAAAAAAAATAAAAAAAATGAATAAAAAATTAAAATTTTTTATCCCTTAAATTATTTTATTATATTTTAAAAATGAGGTCATCTGAGTATATGACAAACTAGTAGCTTTAGTTGATACCTTATTTACCGGACTGATTACTTCACAGATTACAGCTGGAATTCCATTATTATTGACCCAATCTGCAAGAGACCAACGGTATTTTTGACCAGGATAATAAAATATCTTACTAACCTTGGAATTTTTAGCAATATAATTAGTCATCTGGACACATTTTGAAGGTGATTTATATCCTAAAACAACATTTATTCCAGGAACACCTGGACTGACTGTTGTATGGAAATCCCCATATGCATCACAGTTATATTTACTAATCAACTTAGTAATCTTATTTGAAACAGTACCAGATTTATGGGCCACTCTGTTAAAATCATAATCTGTGAGTCTTACTTGTTTACTGATAGCTTTAACATTTACAAAAGGAATAATGTAAACTGTACCTTTTATAGGATGCTCACATAGATATTTAATCAATTTCATCGCTGCAACTTGAGAGTTTAACTCATTTCCATGAACTCCGGCAGTTATGAAAACAACCTTGCCGTTGCCTCCTTTAATAGTTAATAAAGGAATACCTTTTTTAGTGGCTTCCACAGCTTTTTTAACCCAATAATTATTAGGTATGTTCTTTTTAATCAACGGTGATTTTGTTACATCCCCTTTAAGACCCCAATATAAAATTTTTAGAGAAACAGCATTTTTAACTCTATATGTGTTTCCTCCAGTTAAATTATCTACAGTATAATTGATTACATAGTTACCCGCAGTAGAATTGAGGTACAAAGTTGCAAAACCCTCATTATTTGTAGTTCTATTATAAGATTTTTTACCAATTGTGAAAGTCACATTAATACCAGACATAGGATTTCCAGCATTGTCCAGTACTCCAATAGTGTATTTCACTTTAGTTCCATAGCTAGTAACAATATCGCTTGCGTTAGTTATTCTTGACGAAAACAGAGTAATATTATTTTCAATTGAAGTATTATTATAATCAACAATTACATTATAATCCCCAGCACCCAAGTTAATAGGTAAACTGCCGGACCCATTTTCATCAGTATTAACGAAGTAAACAACCCCGTTTAAAATTACCGCAACATCATCAGCAACAATTCCTTTTCCATTTGAGTCTAAAATCTTAAAATTATAAACTGGATCTGCTTTATAATACCAAACGAGATTTTCACCTTGAATAGTAATATTTTGTGTTACATTATCATCAGTAACATTACCTTCAGTCACATTATCATCAGTAACATTACCTTCAGTCACATTATCATCAGTAACATTACCTTCAGTCACATTATCATCAGTAACATTACCTTCAGTCACATTATCATCAGTAACATTATCATCAGTAACATTACCTTCAGTCACATTATCATCAGTAATATTGTCCCCAGTAGCATTATCATCCACATCCTCATTTGTTTCATTAACATCAGAAACTGGGACAATATTCTCATTAAATAAACTGTTTTCACTAGCATCTCCGAGTAAAGAATCAGTCAGATTATCTGAAGCTGAAACAGCAGAAATACTAAGAAATACAATTAACATTAAAATTATAAGTCGTTTCATATCAACACACAACCTTCATTATCAACATTTGTCTCTATAACTCTCCCTTCATATTCACTCCAAATTTCTTTAACATTATCAATTGAATCATCATTAACAACAGCCACAAATGAAGAACCGGTACCTGACAAACCAGAAGCGATTGCGCCAGCCTGTAAAGCATCAATAGCTATTGTGGAATTAAAACCCAATGTTGCAGAATAAATTAATCCATTTAGATTTAAAGCTTTAAAATAATCTTTTTGTTTTGCAAATTCAAAAGCTGTCTCAACCAATGGAGACAACAACCTCATCCTTTCAGGGTTTGAATCTCCTGATTTAGAATAAAAATTAGGCATATACACCAAGATAGGATGTTCTTCCATTTTTTCTTTTATAATGAACTCCCTATTCTTGTTATCAGTGACAACAACACCTCCAAAATAGGAAGCAGTTGCATCGTCAAAAGACCCTGTAATTGTAACGCCAGCATCCAGTGATGCATCAATGGCCATGTTAATTATTTCCAAATCGTCAAGAGGATCAAGATTAAATTCTTCACTAATGATTGAAGATACAACTTTAACAATCGCATTGGATGATGCGCTGCTGCTTGACAGGCCTGATGCCATTGGCAAACTAGATTCTGTTTTTAAATCAATCCCAAATTCATCTTTATCAATATTATAATGCTTGAAAACTTTTTCAGCACATAATTCCATCAAACCTGTATCTGCTCCAACATCATTAGAACAGGTGATTGAATTATCAGTTGATTTTGCAACACATTTGATATCCAAACCAATGCCAAATGCGGAGCCAAAACCTGTTGCAATTGCATTTATAATAGTTGCAGAACCCGGTGACCTTACAGTTTTTTTCATTGTTTAACCTCATCATAAGGGATATCCACTTTGGAAAAAATCTTTGCCCTGCCTCTTGCATTTAAAGACAATGCCCCTCTGAATTCATCATCATTAATAACTTTATCAATCGCTGATGCAATTGAAGAAACTTTATTTGGATTAACTAATAAACCAACATCGTCATTAATAATCTCTGTTATTCCTCCTACATTACTACCAATTACTGGCTTTCCACAAGCTAAAGCTTCAATTAAAACTAAACCAAAGCTTTCTGAAAATGAAGGCAATACCAAAACATCACAACTTGGAATAATATTCTCCACATCATTTCTGGAGCCTGTGAAAATCACATCACGAATATTTTCATCCTTAACCTTCTTATTGAGCTTTTTAAATAATGGTCCATCACCCACAATTACAAGATAATAATCACTATTCGCTATCTTTTTAGCTTCAAGCAATGAGTCGACATTCTTTCTTTTAATTAAATTACCTACAAAAAGGACAATAGGTTTGTCTGTTAATTTGTTTTCCTGTTTAAAAGAATCGTTTTCCCTTGAAGAAAACTTATCAATATCGACTGAATTCCAACATATTTTAGTTTTATCAGATATTCCAGTGACGCCAGTGGCAATGATTTCATGCTTTAATGCGTTACTAACGGCAAAAACAACATCAGCTTTTTTCAATACATTTTTAATAGTGGATCTCATCAATGGTTGTTTTTTATATACCTCAAACATGTCTGAACCATGTGCGGTGACATATGTTTTTATACCGTGCTCATTTCCAACTTCAACAGCTGACGCTCCGGCAGGAAACAGGTAGTGGCCATGAATAATATCAATATCCTCTTTTTCCAAAAGGTTTTCTAATGCCTTTTTAGCATTCTTTTTAAACATCAAACCCCTAACACCTGGGATGTTTAACCCTTTAGTTCCAATTACATGGATTCCGTCAATATCTTCAATATTCTGATGAGGATAAGTGATTACATAAACTTCATGCCCTTGCTTTACAAGCTCCTTTGACAATGTATGAATATGAACACCAACTCCACCGACATGAGGCGGAAATTGACCAACCATAGCTATTTTCATAAAATAAAATCTCCACAAATTATAATATTATTTAGTGAAGTTATTGTTTAAATAATTTCCTTCCATATCGACCAAAATTACATTTAAATCTAAATCAAATCTTTGCATGCACCTTTCACGAATTGCAGAAGCGATGCTGTTTGAAACTTCACAGGAAAGACCAACATCATTTAAAATATTCATCATATCATCAGTTGTTTTAGAATCATATAACTTTTGTAAATTATTTTTATCAACACCACAAATAGCTGCATGAGCAACCATTATTTCACGCCTGCCATCTGCAACAGCATGCTTTGTGTTGAATATTCCTCCAGCAACTTTAATCAGTTTTCCCATGTGTCCAAAGAAAGTAAATTTAGTGATGCCTCTTTTTTCGGCTTCCTCAAACATGAACCCAACATAATTGCCTGTTTGGATAATCTGCTCTTTTGTAACATTTAAATTTTTAAGAGCTAATTTCTCACCGATATTTCCAGGAACAAAGACAAGATTATCAATATTTGAAGCGACTGCAACATCAATTTGTGTTACAATGGAATTCTTATAGGCTTCACTAGATATGGACCTTGCAATCCCAGTTGTTCCAAGAACAGATATTCCATCAACAATGCCCAATTTAGGATTCATTGTTTTGCGGGCAATTTCTTTACCTTCAGGAATTGATATTGTAACTTTAGCTATTTTATCATCAGGAATTTTATCTTTTAAGTTCTTAACAATCATACGGCGAGGACCAGGATTAATTGCATAATCCCCTATAGGAACTTGAAGGCCAGGTTTTGTAACTTTTCCAACACCTTCCCCACCAGTAATAATTACATTAGAGTCTTCATCACTTTTGTCTAAAAGTTCCACAGTAGCAATTATGTCTAAATTAACAGTAACATCAGGATCATTATATGGATTTTTATGAGCTATAGCTTGAGCTTTAAAAGAAGACAATAATCTGCACTCATCAATAATAATATCCAATGTTTTTTTAGGAGTTTCAACTTTAACGCATGCAATATCAGGGGATTCAATAATTGCATCCAAAGCTGCTAGAGAGCATGCAGTAGCAACAGTACCTGTGGTCACTCCAATATAATTATCATTAGTCATTTTAATAAAAAAAGAAATAAAAAGAGTTTAAATCTAAATTAAAGATTTAAGTTTATCTAGAAGCTCTCCTTCTGCTGGTGCTCCTAAAAATCCTAATTCACCATCAATCATAATTGTAGGAACAGCCATTATCTGATAATCTATTGCTCTTTGTCTATTTTCTGCACTTTCATCTATTTTGATTATTTCTACATCAATTGCATCGCCCAATTCATTCTTTGCAACTTGAGCAGCATCAATTGCTGCAGGGCAATGAGGACAGCTATTAGTTGAAAATACTTCTACTTTAATTGCCATTATAAAATCTCCTATAATCTGATTTAAAACTATTTTATAATTAGTAATATATAATTGTTACCACCTCAATAGGTTTCAAATGCTCTCTGCAAATATTTATTATATATTAAAAAAATAAAATTTAAATGATTAAAATGGAAAATTTACCAGATGAAATTAAAACAATAATAAATAGTGCATATCCCTACATTAAAGAGTTTAATCCTGCTCAAAAAGCAGTTATTGAATCTGGATATCTAGATGATAAATCAAATTATATAATTTCAATTCCAACAGCAAGCGGAAAAACAGTTTTGGGAGTATTGCCTGCGCTAAAAACAATACTTAATGGCGGAAAAGCTGTTTATGCAGCACCCCTCCTTTCAATACAGAATGAGAAAGTAAAGGAATTTAAGGCATTTGAAAAACATGGGATTAGTGTAGGAAAACACCCCTCAAGCTCAGATTTATCAGTTATGGTTTTTGAGTCATTCGATGCACTGACACGATTTTCATGGGACAATTTACGTGATGTGGATACTTTAATTATAGATGAGTTCCACATGATTGGAGAATTTACAAGAGGCCCCACACTTGAAGCTGCAATAACCAGGGCAAAAATCATAAATCCCAGCATGAGAATTATAGCACTTTCTGCAACCCTAAGAAATATTGGGGAAATAGAGGGCTGGCTTGAAGGAACATGTGTTGAACATGACTACCGTCCGGTTCCGCTACACAAAGAAGTGTTGGACGCTGAAATGTTCAATACAAAAAACAAGAATGATGTCATTGTAAAAGTAATAGAAAAAGCCATCAAAGACAAATCACAAGCATTATCTTTTGTATCAACCAGAAGATTTACAGAAAGCTTAGCCACTTACGTTTCAGGCAAAATAAATAAAAAAATTAATGTGGAACAAAGGAAAAGATTTAAAGAAGTCAGTGAAAAATTGCTTGAAGTTCCAAAAAAGAAGGGTTCACTTCCAACCACAACATGCGTCAAACTTGCAGAAGTTGCCGAAAAAGGCGTTGCATTCCATCATGCAGGATTATTTAATGAACAAAAAGAAATCATCGAAGATGAATTTAGAAAAGGAAACATATTAATGATTACCGCCACTCCAAGTCTGATGTATGGAGTTAACTTGCCTTCAAAAACCGTCGTTATAAGAGACCATACCCGCTGGACAAGCAATGGTCCTCAGCCAATCCCTGTTTTTGACTATGAACAAATGTCCGGAAGAGCTGGAAGGCCGCAATATGATGATGTGGGATATTCCTACCTAATAGCCAAAACAATGGATGAAGCTCAGAATTTACAAGACTATTACGTTGAAGGAGAAATAGAATTAACCAATTCCAAATTAATTGATAATAAAGATGCAATTTTCAGACAAATCATTGCTCAAATCGCATCAACACTTTCAAAAACATTAGATGACCTGATTGACTTTTTTGGAAAAACTCTTTATGGATACCAGATGAGCAATAATCCGTCAATGGCCATGTTCGCCGAGGACAGTTTAAGATTTGAACTTGAAAGTGCTTTGGAATTCCTGCTTCAAAATGGAATAATTAGAGCAACTCCAGAAGGACTTAAAACAACAGACTTTGGAAATCTTATAGCAAAATCCAACTACAGTGTTGAAACTGCCGTGAAACTCAAAGAATACATTTCAACAATGAGCGAAATGAATGTTGAAGAATTTATTTATGCATTATCAGAAACACCTGATTTACCTTTAATTTCATTTAAAGGAAGAAAATCAAAAGATCCTGTTCGCGATAAATTGTCTGAAGTGGGATTATTTGCTGTGGATATTGGCAATCCCGAAGCAACAACTGTTTCACTGATTGAATGGATTAACGAAAGAAGCGAATATGAAATCGAAAATAAATATCATGTATATTCCGCATCAACCAGAAGATCCGCTTATGAAGCATCACGTTTAGTTAGATTTGCAAAAAATACTTCAGAAGTTTTAGGAAATTATTCCAACCTAAAAGACTTTGACATATTATCCGCAAGATTATACTATGGTGTTAAAGACGACATTATACCGTTAGTTGTTGGAGTAAAACGACTTGGTAGAAAAAGAGCTAGAAATGTCGTTGAAATATTCGGTAATGATTTAAGTGGAGTTTCCCAAAAAGAGCTGCAGCAAATTGAAGGCATAGGACCTAAACTTGCAGAAAAAATTAAATTATTTGTAGACAATTAAAAAGAAAAAGGAGGATTAACCTCCACCTTCAGCAACACTAGAATCCATTTGCATGTTTTCAAGTTTTGAGGCTTTTTCTTTTAATTCTTCAATATCTAGTTCATTATTGCTATCATCGTCATATTTTTTATTTAAATCTTTTTCATCCAGCAATTCGACTAAATTTGAACGATACCATAAATCGGTTTTATCAATTTTAACCCAATCATTATCGTCCTGGGTTTTTATATCAATGACCTTACCGATTGTTCCAGTATCAACATATCTGACATGTGAGTCAAGAGCAATCTCTTTATCTCTTGCATCAAAAGCCATAATATTACCTTTTTAATTATTCTTCATCATCTTCGACTTCAATAGTAGCTTCAACAGGTTGTTCTTCTTCTTTTGGAATTTCTTTGTTTAAAATAACATATGCTCCAATAGTAGCTACATCATCAAAGTCTATTTCAAGTTCATCTTTAGAGAAAAGATTTTTTTGTAAAGTTAATGAAATTTTTTCAATTTTACCGGTTTCAGTGTTGAAATCAATATTATCAACTTTACCAACTTCATATGCCTTTTTATCTAAAACAATAGAACCTAAAAAGTCTCTAATTTTCATAATTTCACCTTTTATAAATTGTTATATAATATTATAAAACATTAAGTATTTAAATAAAACCCATGATAAAATTAACTATTAATTGAAATGGTGAAAAAATGGAAAAAGCATGTCGAATAATTATTAAAGATATCATAAACGGAAAAATATCTACTCGACGTGACCTCGAAGTTAAAAAAAGACAATTATGTCGTAATTTAAACTTATCAAAATTCATGAGCAATGCAGACATTTTAGAATATGCCGAACCTGAAGAAAAGGAAATCGTTTCGGGAATCTTGAAGAAAAAACCGACAAGAACAATGTCAGGTGTTGCGATTGTTGCTGTAATGTGCCATCCGCATAAATGCCCTCATGGAAGATGTTTTTATTGCCCTGAAAGTGAAATAGCTCCTCCAAGTTATACCGGAGAAGAACCTGCTGCACTTCGGGGAAGAATGTATGAATTTCACCCATACGTTCAGTGTTTCAACAGGTTAAAACAGCTTAAAAAAATTGGCCATCCGATTGATAAGGTAGAACTAATCATCATGGGAGGAACATTCCCATCCCGAGACCTATGCTATCAGGAGTGGTTTGTTTCACAATGCCTTAAGGCAATGACCGATTTTGGACTAATAATTGAAAATAAACCAACCAATTATGAATACAATCTGGATTATGAGGAGATTAGAAGCTTTGAAAAAGGCATCCTAAAAACATATCCGCCTAATAATTACGTTTTGATTGACGATGTCCAAAAAGCAAATGAAGGATCCAAGGTGAGATGCGTTGGAATGACTTTTGAAACACGTCCAGACTACTGTAAAAAAGAGCATATAAACAGAATGCTTGATTTTGGAGTTACAAGAGTTGAATTGGGAGTTCAAACTCTTTCTGATGAATTATACAAAAAAATCAAAAGAGGACACACAATATCAGATGTTATTGAAGCCAACCAACTTTTAAGAGATTCTGCAATAAAAGTAGCGATGCACATGATGCCCGGTTTATTTGTAGATGAAAAGCAAGACCTGAAAATGTTTAAAAAACTGTTCAGTGACGATAATTTCAAACCAGACATGCTTAAAATTTACCCATGCCTGGTTACAAAAGGAAGCGAATTATACGATTTATGGCTTGACGGGAAATATAGCCCATACACAGATGAGGAAGCTGTTGATTTGATTGTTAAAGTCAAGGAAATTCTTCCGAAATGGGTCAGAACCATGAGAATTCAAAGAGACATTCCGTCAACATTGATAGAAGCCGGAGTTAAGAAATCCAATCTGGGCGAACTTGTTTATAACAAACTGGATGAAAAGCATATCAGCTGCCAATGCATCAGATGCCGTGAAATAGGACACAAAAAAACTTCAAGAGAATATAAATTAGAAGAATTTGAGATGTTTAAAGAAACCTATACTGCATGTGAAGGTGAAGAAAACTTTTTATCCATTGAAGATATAAATGAAGAAAGCATTGCAGGATTTTTAAGATTACGTTTTCCTTCCAAAAATCATTTTAGAGAAGAGATTACCGATGAAACATCACTTATAAGAGAATTGCATGTTTACGGAAACATGATAAAAATCGGAGATAAAAATCCGAAGATTGGTCAGCATACCGGATTTGGCGAAAAACTCTTAAAAGAAGCTGAAAACTTATCTATTGAAAGTGGATATAATCAGGTAGCCATCATAAGCGGAATAGGATCCAGGAATTATTATCGCAAATTCGGATATGAGAAAGTTGGACCATACATGATGAAAAAACTAATATGAAAATATTTAAATATATGTTCGTATAAATACTAACTAATTAAGAGAGTGGTAATATGGTTATATATAATATAAAAAATTCAAAGGAATTAGCTAGTTACATTAACTACACTAATTTAAACAACATGATTACTGAAACTGAAATGAAAGAATTTCTTGAAAAGGCAAAAGAGCTTAATTTCAATTCAGTGATTGTATCCCCAACATATGTGCCCCTTGCCAAGGAAATATTAACAGATACAGATATCAAAATCGGAAGTGTCGTTGGATTTCCATTAGGTTTTGAAAGTACTGAAAGCAAAGTGGCTGAAGCTACTTCATTAATTAAAAATGGGGCCGATGAAATTGATGTTGTTGCTAACTTAAGCCATCTGAAAGATGAAAAATATGACCTAATCGAAAATGAAATAAGTCAAATCAGAGAGGCCATAGGAGATAAGACTTTAAAAGTGATTATTGAAACCAAAGCACTGGAAGATTACCAAAAAGCAAATGTTGCAAAGGTTGCTGAAAAATCAGGAGCTGATTTCGTTAAAACCGCAACAGGATTTGTAACACCAAACCATATCTTTGAAAATGTAAATGACATTAACATCTTCCAAAAGCATGCTCCAAAAATAAAAATTGAAATAAATGGTGGAATTAACGATTATAAAACAGCTAACCAAATTTTAACTGGTGGTGCTGATAAGATTGGAAGCGATTTAGGATATGAAATCGTTAAAAGATACAAGGATTTAAGAGAAAACACACAAGTAACACCAAAACCAATTACCCTAACTAAAAAAGATTAATGTGGATTTTTCCACTTAATCTACTTTTTCTAAAATAGGATTTTAAAAAAAATAGATATCCAAGATAACTACAGAAAAATAATTTTTGTAAAATCAGTAAAAATTGAATGCCATGTGCCGGACTTGAACCAGCGACATCTAGATCTTCAGTCTAGCGTTCTCCCATCTGAACTAACATGGCATATGGACCGAACGAGATTCGAACTCGTGATCTCCTCCACGTCAAAG
>Ga0129306_1002322_pt1 | contig 17288 bp, 15 predicted proteins | sample P827metagenome_FD_94438 | JGI IMG/M metagenome (GOLD analysis project Ga0129306, IMG submission 94438) | Capybara group fecal microbial communities from Wisconsin, USA - P827 metagenome | ecosystem: Host-associated > Mammals > Digestive system > Large intestine > Fecal | place: USA: Wisconsin... | reverse complement strand
CTCGGCACCGTTCTCCCAGAGCTTAAGCATGCTGGGGATAACTTCCGGAGGGTGCTGAAGATCGCAGTCCATTACGATACATGCATCTCCCGATGCAGCACGAAGACCCGCAAAGATGGCTGCTTCCTTACCGAAGTTTCTGCTGAAGGATACTCCCTTTATGCGGGGATTCTTCACAGATTCTTCCTTGATCCGTTCAAAGGTAGCGTCCCCCGAGCCGTCGTCTACGAAAACAAGCTCGTAATCGCAGTCCGTCGCCAGCATGGTGGCCGTCAAAACGGTGGCGGTATTCTGAATGTTATCCTCCTCATTGTAGGAAGGAATTATCAATGATATAAGTGCCACGTCAGTTCCTTTCATGATTCTCTGTTTTTATGTACATAACTCCGTCTCTGATCACGATACTGTCTGCCGCCGGGAAGGGATGCATGGAAACATACCAGTCCTCATAATAAAAATCGTCGGCGCCGGAAGGTTGTATATTAAGCGTGATACCGAGATAGTTCTTTATGAACTTCTCATAATTTTCGGGGCGGTATATAAGGTAATCGCCGCCGATCCCGATCATTCCGGAGGTGTCCTTCTTTGTATAATCGGTTTCCGGGAAAGCTTCCTCCCCGATAACTCCGATAAATCTTATGGGCATTCCCGCGGTATAACCTTCGGTCTGCTCGATCCGGTCGCAAAGCCTTACGGTGTATGCGTAGGTCTTTTCATACTTTTTCGTAAGATTGGAATAAGCAATATTATCCTTCACCGCAAAGGTAAACACAAGAACCGAAGTTGCAAGAAGCAGACCCCAGTTTGCGCATGTTTTGAGCCGGTTCTCCGGATCCTTCGAAAAAATCTGCCTTTCGCAAAAAGCAACGGCTCCTATGAGTAAAATCACCCACTGATATCTCATGAGAAGATGATATGTCACATCGGGTGAAACCACAAAGATCACATTGGCACAAAGCGGGATCAGGACAACCGCCCCGAGCACCGAAACATATGTAATGCAACGTCTGTATAATTTCTTTTCGATCACATATCGTGCGAACAGTACCGCAAAAACAAGTAACAGCAAAACAACAGCCGCGGCGGAGATTGCATTTGACATTATGATCCGGCTCTTTAAGGAAAAAGCAAAAAAGTCGTAATACATGGTCTTTACGGTTCCGAATAACCCGCCCTTTAAAAAGCCTCCGTCTATTCCCTGGTAGGTGTCGAGTTCTTTATGCTGAATAAGCAGAGCGATCCTTAAGATCCCATAATAAAGACCCGCTCCGATGATTCCCATGAAAAGATAATCGAGCACTCCGCGAAGTTTTTTCTTTGATGCGGATTCCGAGAATAGCACCTCCAAAACCTTGAATACGCAAAGTATCATGGCAACGCTTAAGTAAGCCTGATAGGTCCCGAGGCTGAGGGCTAAAAAAATCCCCCCGGCAATAAATCCGAATTTAACCCTTTCGACCATATAAACGGAAAGCACTGCGAACAAAAGCGCCAGCATATAGCCGTCAAAGGTGAATACATAGGCAAAATTGGAAGCAATCGACGGGAAAGAAACCATCATGGCTCCGATAAGAGCCGAAAACACCGGATGTTCGACTTTCAAAAGTTTAACAACGAAAACCGCCGCTACGGCGATATAGACTATAGCCAGGATCCCCGTGAGCCAGGGCAGTGAATAGAAAGACGAAAGACCGCAGGCCGTTCCCAAAAACCAGCGGCCCGAGGTAGTCATGTTCTGATCGAAATAAAGGCTGTCCAGACCGTCATGATTGGGAATATCCGAGGTAAGGATCACCATGTGCGAAAAAAGGCCGCACAAAATCGCGGACAGAAAGGCGAATAGTCCGTTCCTGCCCATGCCGTTCTTTATTTTTTCAAAAAACTTCTCGGGATCAATCATTCTTATCCTCTGCGCGTTTTATCGCGGCCAGAACTATCTTTGCCGCAATTTCAGCGCCGTTTTCAGTATAGTGAAGTCCGTCGATCAGGTAATCCGATGCGTTATCTTCTCTGATATCCAATCCGTAATAAAGATCCGCAATCGGAAGCCCAAATGAAGCCCCAATCTCCAGACATTTGTCCGCATAGTCTTTCAGCCTGCCGAAGTCCATCGATGCCGACGAACCGTCTTCTGTGACTCCGGATGTAAGGTGGTACTTTGCCGGAGTGACCAAAATAATCTCGGCTTTGGGAGATACTTTTTTAAGGTTTACCACAGACTGTCGCAGTGCCCCGCCGTAACTGGTTACATCATAAGGATCGTCGGGATTGTCAACCGGCATTTCCGCAAGACAGTCGTTCACTCCCTGACCGATTATTATGTATTCGGCAGCCTTCAAGTCGACTGTGTACAGTCTCTCTGCCGTTTCTTTCATTTCAGGAAGCAACTCCCTGTAATAGATTCCGTCGGTATTAACGGCCGCAACGAGCTGTCTGAAACTGCCGGATAAAGCATATTTGGAAAGACATGCCATCGAATAAAGAGGTTCTCTCTCTCCTGTGGCGCTTCCCACGGCTTCAGCCATGGTAGTTCCGCCGAAAGCAGCATTGACGGTACGAAGTCCGGTTTCTTTTTCTATTATTTCGGGAATGGTTTCTGTAAGGCCACGTCCGACCATTCTGCTGTCCCCGAAGACCACGATATCGTATTTGGAAGTTTTCCTGTTTACTGCAAAAAGGATCACGATGACAAAAGCCGCCAAAAAGAGTGATGCGGCAATACCCGCCACCGATCTACTGTTTATCTTTTTCACCGGTTATCTTTTCCCTTATGACATACTGGGGTGAATTGTTCATGCTCACATACATACGTCCGATGTATTCGCCGGTAAGTCCCAGCATCAGCATCAGCATTCCGCCGATAAACACAATCGCGCTCATAAGTGCCGAAAATCCCAACGGAACATCGGGCACTACAAAACGCTTGATTATCGTATATATTCCGTAGGCAAATCCGAGGAAAGCAAATATTCCGCCGAATCCCGTTGCTATTCGCAGGGGCTTTACGGAAAATGCGGTAAAACCGTTTATCCAAAGGTTGATGAGCTTCGAAAATGTGTAACCTGAGGTTCCGACCTCCCGGTTCCTGTGATTTACCTTAACATTTACTATTTTTCTGGTGGAACGAAGCACCAGTCCGATTACGTAAGGATATGCGTTTTCGTACTTTGTCATTTCATCCGCGACAAAGCGCTTTACCCCGAAATAACTGGAAACAAAGAGATCCTTGGGTTTCCCGAGCATGTGCTCCGCCATTTTTTCATTCATAAAGGTTCCGAAGTTTCTGAAAAGAGAGTGCTTCTTGTGATCGTATCTTGCGTAAACCGCATCTGCCCCGTTGTCAATGGCTTCTATCAGAAGGCCTGCCTCATTCGCGGGGGTCTGTCCGTCGTCATCAAGGCAGATTATATAATCGCCCTTTGCTTCTCTGATCCCTGCAAGAAGTCCGCTGTGCTGGCCGAAATTCTTGGCAAAATCGATACCGGTGATATTCGGATTTTCTCTGACAAGATCCTTGATCACCTGCCAGGTCCCGTCGGGGGAAGAATCGTTCACAAGTATGATCTCGTGATCGTACCCGTCCATCTTTGCCATTGTGTCATTGATCTCCCCCACAACACCCGCAAGGGTCAGTTCCGAGCGATAGCAGGGGATAACATAAGAGATAAGCATGTTTTTTGCTCCGTTAAATTTATTCACTGTAAAGTATATACCATTTGGTATGATTTCTCAATTTTCGCCGTCGGCGTATCTTTCAAGGAACACGGTCCGCACCTTTTCTCCGTCGGGCGTGGTGGTTTCGATACTTTCACTCACTTCTTTAAAACCGCACTTTTCATGGACTCTCAGGCTTGCGGTGTTACTTTTCATAACCCTTGAAGTGACCTTTGAAAGTTTGAGAAAACCGAAGGCAAATTCCTCGATCATCAAAGCATAGGCTTCTGTAGCAAGCCCCTTACCGGATCCCTTTTCTTGGTCAAAGAAAAGGCCCGTCTCCATGGAATCCTCAGCCTCGTCATATCGCTGCATATAAACGCTTCCCACAGGTTCATCGGTTTCTTTTAGGCAAACCGCGAACTGAAACACAAGACCCTTTCCGATCTTGTCTTTAAGCCAGAGTTCATGATCACTTACGCTTATGGGCTTTCTGTAAAAGAAATTCTTCATGACATAATCGGAATTCCTCACGGAAAGAATGAATTCGGTATCTCCCTCCGTTATGGGGCGCAAATAGACTCGGGAGCCCTCTGCTCTGTATGAGTTTGAAAGAGCTTTGAATTCTCTTTGCACGATTACCTCCGATAGTAGGCCGCAACCTTCTTTACTGCGGTTATTGTATCGTTTATCTCCTCTTCCGAAAGAAGGGGATAAAAAGGAATGCTCAAAATGTGCTCATAAAGGTCTTCAGCCTCGGGGCAAAGACCCTTTTTATATCCGAGTTTTTCATAATATGAATGTCTGTATACAGGCAGGTAATGAACCTGGGGCACGATACCCTCTGCTACGAGAGCATCAAAAAACTCGCGCCTGTCGCAGGACAGTTTATCGGGATTCAGTCTTAATACGTAAAGGTGTCTGGTGGTGTCCGATTCCTTTATGGTTTTTTGAAGGATAAGCTCGGGCATATCACCGAAGGCCCGGTCGTATTTTTTGGCGATCTCCTTCCTTCTCTCGGAAAACTTTTCAAGTTTTTCAAGCTGGCTTAATAAAAGTGCGGCTTGAAAATCCGTCATACGGTAATTGTAGCCAAGCATCACCTGCTCGTTGTACCAGCCCGCGTCACTCTTATTCACCATTTCATCGATGTCTCTGGTGATTCCGTGGGCACGAAGCAGTCTCAGCTTTTTATACAGTCCCTCGTCGTTTGTAAGGCACGCTCCGCCTTCCCCGGCGGTAACGGTCTTAACGGGGTGGAAAGAAAAAGTCGTGATATCCGCAAGTGATCCTACGGGCTTTCCCTTATATTTCGTACCGATGGAATGAGCCGCGTCTTCAATGAGAAAGAGTCCGTTTTCTTTGCAGATCTTCTTTATCTCATCAAGTTCCACTGCCTGTCCCGTATAATCTACGGCAACAACGGCCTTGGTCTTTTTCGTTATCTTACGTTTGATATCTTCGGGATCGATATTGTATGTATCAGGTCTAATGTCCGCAAATACGGGAGTTGCGCCGCAGTAAAGGGCACAGTTTGCACTTGCCGCAAAAGTTATGGCCGACACAATGACCTCATCCCCTTCTTTTATTCCCAGTGCCATGCAGGCAATGTGAAGAGCGGCAGTTCCGTTGCTCACTGCAACCGCATGCTTCGCCGTAGTGATCTCGCAAAGCTTATCCTCAAGTTTATTGATGGTGGGGCCACCTGTAAGGTAAGGGCCTCTCAGACAATCCGCCACCGCAGTGATGTCGCTTTCATCGATCCACTGTCTTCCGTAGCTTATCTTTTCGGTCCTGACGGGCTTCCCGCCGAATATTGCAAGCTTTTCCATCTGTATAACGCCTCTTTTCATGCAAAGGATCAGTATTTGATCTTATCCTCTGCGTCTATGTCTTTTCCTGTCTGTATTTCCATTATCTGAAGAGTGGTCACGGCCTTTACCGTATGTTTTGTACCCTTCGGAAGAACTATGGAGTCCCCGGCCTTAATGGGTATTTCTTTATCGTCCACGATAGCTTTGCCTTCGCCTTCGATCACGTTCCATATTTCATCGCGCCGCAGGTGGCTATGATAATTCATGGAATGCCCCGGAAGCAGCGTAACCTTCACCGTCAGGCTGTTTTCGGTAGCATCAAGCACCCTGTAGCTTCCCCAGGACTTTTCCGCATATCTGATGGGCTCGGAAAGTTCTTCGACATAGGGCTTCATGTGGCTTGAGCGCCCCTTGTCCGCAACCAGTATTCCGTCCGCTCCCACTGCAATTACCGTATTTTTAAGTCCCATAGCAAGAAGGGGAATGTCAAGTTCGTTTATTATGTGGGTATTTTCACAGGTATCGTCGGTTTTCACCTTGCCCATGCAGTTTCCGGACATGGCCTCCGTAAACATGTTCCATGTTCCCAGGTCCTTCCACTCACCTTCATAGGTAACGACTCCGATGCTTTTTTCTTTTTCCGCAACGGCATAGTCAATGCTGATGGGCTCAAGGCTCGAATATCCCGTTCTTAACTCTTCATACGCGGTTGCTCCGGTCCTTTCCTTCACAATATCCAAAAGATATCCGAGCTTAAATCCGAAGATCCCTCCGTTCCAAAGAGCCCCTTCTTTTAAAAGTTTCTCTGCGGAAGGCAGATCCGGCTTTTCCTTAAAGGAAACCGCGCCGGTGTTTTTATCGGTTAAGATATACCCGTACTTTTCGCTGGGGTAAGTAGGCTTGATACCCATTAAGATAAGATTCCGAGAAGAAGAAAGAGCTTTTTCTCCGATCTCTTTAAGGCAGGTAAAATAGTCATCGTCAACGTAAGGATCCACGGGACATACGACTACCGCCTCATCCCTCGAAACGCCGAGCCTGTCCTTAAGATAGAGACAGGCAAGGGAAACGGCGGGGAAAGTGTCCCTTCTCACAGGCTCCGTGCAAATGTCTACGCCCTCTCCCAGCTGGTTTAAAAGCTGAGAGGTCTGTCCCTCAAGGGTCGTCACCGTGATGTGCGCATCGGGGGCAGCCGTTTTAATGCCCCTGTATACCCTTTCGACCATGGACTCATATTCGCCCCTATGGTTCTTAAAGGCCTTTATGAATTGTTTCGAGCGGACTTCGTTGGACAGAGGCCAAAGTCTCTTTCCCGAACCGCCTGATAATATAACAATATGCATCCCGTCATCCTTTAGGCATGTTTCCATGCGCCCCGCATCTATTTTTCAAGAATTGCCGAAAGTTCCTTCACAAGCCCTTCTGCAACGATAAGGTTGCCGGAATAAGTGGGGTGTACTCCGTCCAGAAGATACTTCGAAGAATTCTCGGCATTGATTTCCCATTTATCAAAGAAATTCACGAAATAAACGTCCTTCATATCCGATACGGCCTTCTCTTCAGCCTTGATATAGCCGCTTATGGTACTTCCGTTCTCGCCGTTCTTATCCTTACCGTAATTGCCGTAATCGGTGTGAAGCGGTGAAACCACGACAACGATTGAGTTCGGATACGCTGCTTTGATGTTGTTAATTCCCTCTGTAAGTCCCGCAGCAAAATCCTTGGCGGAAACTCCCTGAACATAATCATTAAACCCATATTCCACAAAGAAAACCGTCTTCCTGTCGCTTGCTTTGTCTGTAAGGAATCTGTTTCCTTCGCTTACGGTAGAATAACCCTCCTGACCGAGTACCCTTCCTTCTTTTATTGCCGCAGTCACTTCGGCAAAGGAATTTTCTTTTCCCGAAGACATCGTGGTTCCCATGATCGCAAGATTGTAACAATCTGCGCCGGAAAGAGCAGAAAACAGTCCGGAAATCGCCAGGCTGTCCACCTCGGTTCTTCTGAAAATGCTGTCCCCGAAAAAGACTGCCCTGTAATCCTTAAACCTATCGGTGGCATATTGACCGTCAGCTGTTTTTTCAAGTGTCCTTGAAAAATCCGCAAAAACCTCCGCAACGGTTTCATCGTCAATCGCAAAGGACGGTGTGTTTTCATAAGCAAAAACCGTCTCACTGACATCAGGCTTCATTTTCCCTTTGTCGAAGTTGTCAGGATTGAATGCCAGCCACTTTTCGGTACCCATGGAGTGAATCGTTACATTCTGGTACCAACTGCAGTACTGTATACATTCTGCCCAGACTCCCAGCATGGCATCTCTGGTCCTTTGATCGTAAGAAAGCCATTCGTTGGCAGAAATTTCCGGAAGATTTACTCTGAAATCAACATCGGGATACTCCGCTATTATGGAAAGCAGAAAAATTCTCAATTCCTGAGGGAAGGTTAACTTTCCCTCGGCGTTAAAGACAAATCTCTTCTCGTAGTTTTTCCAGATGACGTAAGGATCGATGTATATTACTACTTTCTCGACATTGTTGTCCGAATTCATAGCCGCACGCAAAAAGCCCGTGATCTTCTCCGCGCTTTTCACGTTATATCCGATACTTTTAACGTTTTTGGCAAAGTACTTGTAATACCATTCCTCGCAACGTGTGTCGGGATCCCACATGTTTATCTGAATACCGTCATATTCATCCAAAGCGAGTATTCTCAGCCAATTATCATAGACTTTTTCGTCATATTCGGCATCGGCCCTGACTTCATCAAGGAAACTGAAAACTTTTCTTTTAAGACTGTCTTCCGCTCTTCCCTGACTGATAATGTTCTTTAACTGCTCTTCCTCTGCCCGAAGTTTTTCCTGCTCGGTTTTGTAATTTCTGAGCAAAAGAATAGCCATGCCAAGAATGATCAAAAGAAAAAAGGCGCTCACAATCTTAAGTTTACTGATGTGTTTCTTCATGATTTTTATATAAAAGCCTTTCCTGTGTTACGTATATCACTTAAGCCTGCTGCCCGTTACAGCTTTTTAAGGCTTGCATGTACTTTCCTGACGCTCTTTGGCGCGACGGCAAACAAAGTAAGATATCTTTTGCTCTTCCCGGATAAATAGGGAGAAAGCATGCCCTTAAGCCAGTTCCTTCTGACGTATCTTACGATGTCAGCGTAGCCTTCGTAATCCTTGCGCATGAAATCGATGGGAATGTGCAAAAGATATGTGAGCCGCTGAAACAGCCCGAATCTCACGGATATCTTCTTAAGGGACGGGTAAATGCATTTGACCAGCTGGTCCGCTTCGTCCGCATTGTTTACGTTATCAAGAAAAACTCCGGAAAAATCGTTCTTGTTTTTCTTTCTGGTATTGCTCTCGGGCTTGTAAAAAACGTTGTATTTGTAGCAGGGAAGCGAAATGACTCCCTTGCAGTCAAGCAGCATGTAGATAAGAACCTTAAAATCCTCGTTAAGCTTTCCCACGGGAAATTCTCTGCCGTTAAACAGCCGCCTGTCGGTGAGTTTCGTGCACATAGAACAGTCTCCCACATGCAAAAGCAGGGATTTCATGAATTCCTCCGAAGAAATGAAGGTCTCGGTCTCGGGCGGTACGCAAATGTCCGGAAGCCGCTCTCCCGAAGAATCGATCTCGTTTCTTCCCACCTGTACGATCAAAGGCTCGTTATTTCCGCTCTCCCGCTCTCTGATAACGGGTTTTAAAAGTGTTTCGAGGAAATCGGGCTCCACGTAATCGTCACTGTCGATAAAGGAAAAAAACTCACCCGAAGCTTTCCTGATCCCCGCATTTCTTGCAGCCGAAGAACCGCCGTTCTTTTGGTGGATCACTTGGATCCTTGGATCACGCACCGCATATTCATCGCAGATTGCACCGCTTCCGTCCGTGGATCCGTCATCACAAAGGATCAGTTCGAAATCCCGAAGGGTCTGGCCCAATATTGAGTTTATGCACTTTTCAAGATACACCCCGGCATTGTAAACCGGGACGATAACCGATACAAGCATTTATCCTATGCCTCGCTTAAGGGTCCGTCCTCGTAATCGGGCATTTTGTGTTCTTTGTCCATTACGAATCTGAATATTCTTTCTGCGGCCACGTTTCCGTTCCACACACGGGTGATGGTGTTGTATGCGGCGTTACCAAGCTTTCTTGCAAGTTCCCTGTCAAAGGAAAGAAGCACCTTTTCCAACAGTTCACGGTTGCTGCAGGCTCTGTAGGTAAAACCGTTTACACCGTTCTTTATGAGATAGGGAGCGCTTCCGATGGCCTTTGATGCAAGGGTCACGCACCCCGAATTCATTGCTTCGTTAACAACAGCTCCCCAGCCTTCCAGACGGTCAGAAGTGGATATAAAGATATCTGCACGTCGCATGGCCTCTCTGACTTCCTCCGGAGACTTGCTTCCTTCGAAGCTTATCACATGGGAAAGGCCTTTCTTGATCGCCGTCGCATGGATCTTATTTTCAAGTTCCCCGTTTCCGATCATGGAAATGTGGAAACGCTTGCCGGCTTTAATGAGATTTTCCGCCAGAGTGAGCATCATTTCCGGATGCTTCCAGTCTATGAATCTTCCGGCCCAGAGGATCTCGGTGGTCTCTTTTGCCCGAAGTTCATGGAGATCCTTATAGGTCTCGACCTTGGGAAAATAACCGAACTTCATCATCTTGTTCCTGTAGGCGCGGATGAGCTTAAAATCGCCCTTTACATGGGCTCCCGCACAAAGCAGGAACACAGGCGAATCGTTAAATCTTGTATGATCGTGATATTTCTTTTTAAGACCTCTCGGCGATATAAACTTCCACCGACCCTCCTTGTAGATCCTTTCGGAATAAACAAGAGTAAGCTTTCCCGCTAAGAGCCTCGGCATGATGATATCCGTGTTTTCGCACCCGCCGAAGATCACGCAGTCGCTCTTCATGATTATATCGTCACAGGCCTCGGGCTGCTCGTAATAGAGCTTAACGTAAGGACGATTGGCATAATCGGGATTCCATCCGAGTCTGATTCGATCTTCCTCCATGGGCTCCGTCTGCACAAAAGTATATTCTCCTCCCGTCAGTTCAAAAAGTCTGTCGGAAAGAGGCGCCTGATGATGATTTATGTAATTAGATACAAATGCTATTTGCATCAAATATCTCCTTGTAAATTTCCGTAAGTCTTAAAAAGTTTGCTTTGGGATCGTGGGTTCTTTCGGCGTGTTCCTTTGCGGACTTTACAAAGGATTCCCGCGCCTCCGCGTCTGTCCAGATCTTTGCGATCCCGTCGCAGAGGGCTGCCACATCCCCGGGCGTATATAAAATGCCGTCTTTTCCGTCATCAAAAATCCCGGGTATTCCGCCAACCCTTGCAGCCACACAGGGCACCGAAAGAAGCATGGCCTCTCCGAGAGAGTTGGGTGAATTTTCAATGGTGGAAGGACATACAAAAACCGAGGATCTCATGAGCCTTTCGGCATATTTCTCTGCGGATAAACTGCCCGTAAAGACTACGCTGTTCCAAAGATCGTATTTCTTTATAAGTTCAAGCAGGTACTTCCCGTAGGAAGATAGTCTGATCCTGTCCTTTAAGGTCTTATGGCGGGTAACATTGTCGCCCGCAATGTAAACCTTCGCATCGGGGAAATCTTTTTTAAGCTCCGCCAGCGCCTTTATCATAAAATGTGCGCCTTTGATGGGGTAATTGCCCTGACTTAAAAATATCGAAAAAGGCTCAACGTCTTTCCCCGCACTCTTTCCGTAAAAGTTTTTCCTCAGAGTTTCGTTCATAAAGAAATACTTTGCATCGGGCTTTACTTCCTGCGTAAAATCTTTGTCAAAAGGGGTCCTTCCCGTTACGTTTCCCACAAGTTTAAGGGCCATAACCTCATTTTCGGCTCTTTTTGCAAATTTTTCACGTTGCTCCTTTAAGGAATCCTTCTTTAAAAAATCCCTGAAGGTCACACGGTTAATCACCCTGCCCGGAACTCCGTCAAAGAAATGGTCTTTATATATTTCCATGACTCCCTGGATCCCCACCAGCACACGACCCGGCGCATCTTTCATGACCCTTGCCATGGCAAGGGTGTGTGGGTATTCCGTTCCGAATATGTGCACTATATCGGGCGCAAATTCCGAAACTATCCCGCGGAGCCTGTTTTCCAAGTTATCATCATAAACCTCGGGTCTTAAGGTATTTTCATAAAAACCGAAATATTTTATGTTTTCTTCTTCGTATCGGAAGCAGTCAAGTTCGGAAGGAACCGGAAAGCAGATACCGAGTTCGAAAGCACCGCCCTTTGCGGCCGCTTCGCTTGCTCCCACCAGCCAGCCTTCTTTGTCCGAAGCCTTAAGATTGAGTCTTTCTGCAATTTTCGGAAGCATTATGTTGCAAAGCCATAAAATTCTCACGTTCAGTCCTCTTTGCGGCCTTTTTTCTTAAGACGGATAATGGCAGATTTAACCTTCTGGTATGCTTTTGCGGTCTTCTTGTTTCTTGCCAGCACACCACGTAATTTGTGCATCGACAGGATCAGTTCGGACCTGTATTTAAATCTTTCGCCCAGCGTAAAATATCTGCCGACTATTTCTTCGTACTCGGATTTATCCAGTGCACGGTTCGATCTCTTTTCGGAAAAACCGCCACCCTCGTAAAAACACACCGTAAACCCTAAGTTAATGAATCGCACATTTCCGTTAAAATATGAATAAAGAAAGTGCTCGTAATCCGCCCGGATCCTGTATTTTGCGTCAAACCCCCTGTTTGCTACGGTGTCCCGTCCGTAAAAGATAGCCTGATGGCAGGGAATGTTTCTGTAGCAAACCGAAGGTGTGATATATGCGGGAGATTTTGATATTGCATCGTAGCGCGCAAAATAGGTGTCTCCGTAGGCTATGGTGCCTTCCTTCGGAAGATTCGCAGCCGCCACACGTGAAAGCACGTTTTTGTCATACAGGGCGTCTCCGGCGTTTATAAATATCACATAATCACCCGAAGCATATTTGACCGCCTGGTTCATGGCATCGTAAATGCCCGAATCCTTGCAGGAAATAACCTTTATTCTGGGGTCCTCCGAATTAACGTACGCATCAACGCTTCCGTCCGTGGAGCCCCCGTCTTTGATTATGATCTCATATCTGTCATAAGTCTGCGAAAGTACCGAATCAACGGCCCTTTTCAGGCCTTCACCCGGATTGAAGCAAACTATGATGATCGAAAAACTCAAACCCAATTCCATATTCTCTCCGATGGCTACGTCATGAAAAGCCAGCTGTAATAAGGCAAAAGCCTGATATTGTTGTCATAGCAGCTGCGCAAAAACAAAGCAAAATAGGCAGCGTAGCAAAGAGCCGTGACAGCACTGAAAAATATGCGCTTTCTTTTATCCGGAATCCGCTTTAAAACCGAAGGAACAAGGAAAATGTGGCTTGCGGACATGTAATATCCAAGACGCGTATATTCCGGAACAAAGGAACAGCAGGCGTAAACAATAAGCGCCAGCACGTTTAAATTAAAGTAAAATGTATTCTTTATATCATCCTTTATGCACTGTTTGTAAAAGATGATGCATAAAACTACGATCGCGGCCGCCTTGGCGATATTCACGTAGGACACTCTGTTATTGTCAAAGGCTGAACCCCGGTAGAAGGGGTAAAACAGAAAGATAATCTTTCTGTAAAAGTTTTTAAACAGAACCAATGACAAAGCAAAAGCGGAAAGGAGGGCCAGGAACTCTTTCCTCCACCGTATTCTGCAAAGATAATATATCGGAATTACGATAAGCACCGTTTTGTGAATGAGCGACGCGGCAATTATCGTAAGAATAAACTTTAAATGCTGCTTTTCGATGACATAGCGCATGGAATAAAGCGCAATGGCAAAGGCCACGTAATATCTGACCGAGTTTAAACTTGAAAAGTAAAAGCCGTTTGCCAAAAGCAAAAACAGACTGAAGGCGTACCATTCGCTCTGCTTTCCGATGGCCTTCACAAAGAAAAAGACCGTTATAAAGGCAAACAGTGCAAATATCAAGAGATAGCAGTTCTTGCCGAAAATAAACTGCATCAGCGCCACAATCCCATTAAAGCCGAACTCATAAGCAAGAATACCCACGTTTCCTTCGGCGATCTCGTCAAAGTTTAGCTTGTAGACCCAGTAATCGTTTCCGATGGCAAGTCTCATGGCCGAAACCATGAAAAGCGCGATAAAAATGAATCCGGCCGTCAGCCTGTTGAGTGCTGCCTGCTTTGTACCCTTTATGCAGTTTTCTTTGATCATCAAAGCCATGGCGGTTACCATGACCGTGAGTCCGATATAAAGAAGCAATTCTCTACCTCTACTTCATAAAAGGGTCCGGGAAACGGGTTCCCGCATAAAAGCCTTTGATAAGCCAGATTTTTGCGTTTGTAAGATAAGCCTTTGTGACCTTTACGTTACGCTTTTTAAGTTCATAAAGCACGTGTTCAACGATCTTACCGTTATGGGCACCGGAAACCACATAAATTTCGGTTTCGCTCCCTGCAATCTCCGACAGATCGGGAAGGTGCTTATCCAGTACCAATGCGCCTTCAGGAATTTTGCCGTCAAAGGTTTCCGTTTCGATGCCGTACTTTTTCTCGAAAAGTTCCGGAATATAGATCGAATCATCCATCAGGATATATACGCTTCTTCCGAAGAGTGTTGCCAGTAATCCGAGCACCGCGCCCAAAATACAGGCCCTCAAAAGATATTTGGCGTTGTCGACTTTTTTCGGTGTCTCATAAACATCCATGATCAGGACATCCTGTATTTCGGGAAGTTTATCGGAAACGCTCTCGATGACGGGAACTGTGGCCTTTGCGACTTCTGCGGTCTTTTCTTTGTCCTCTGAAGTCACATATACGTAAACTATCCTTGAGTCCGAAGGGACTTCCGCAGTAAGAAGCGCGCTTATCTCATCACTTGAATACTTTCCCGAAAGGTTTTCGGAAATCTCGTCGGTGATCCAGTCCATGGCAACGATCTCGTTCCAGGTATAGCGGTTGATATAGGTATACTGCCCTATCTCGGTATCAAAATAAAGGTCTTCATGGGCAACTATTCTGGTCTGATAAAGCGGCTTATCGATCACGAGTTTCTTTACGGCATATCCGCCACCGATGAGGATCCCGCCAAGAACCGCGCCCATAAGCAGAATATGAAATTTTCTTAAAAGCCTTAAAAGAAAAAGCTTTATATCAAAGCGGTCAGTCATCTTTTTCCTCCGCGCTCTTCTTTTCCGAAATGGCTTCCTTTAATGCCGTGATCTGCCCCTCGGCCACGCCTTCCGTGGAATCGGGCCAGAAGAGAACCTTAAAGGTCAAAAGCATAAGCTTTAAATCCATCCAGATCGAGTATTTCTCGATGTAGCAAAGGTCAAGCTTTAACTTATCGTAGGGAGTGGTGTTGTATTTTCCGTAAACCTGTGCGTATCCCGCAAGTCCGGCCTTGACCTTCATGCGGAAAGCAAATTCGGGCATGGTCTCAAGATACTGTCTGATGATCTCGGGTCTTTCGGGTCTGGGCCCTATAAAGGACATGTCACCTTTGAAAATGTTGATAAGCTGCGGAAGCTCGTCAATACGACACTTTCTGATAAATTTGCCGATGGGTGTAATCCGGTCATCCTTGGCTTTTGCAAGTCTTGCAACGCCGTCACGCTCCGCATCGACTCTCATGCTCCTGAATTTCAGTATCTTAAATTCCCTCGCGTCCTTGGTGCAGCGTACCTGCTTGTAGATCACGGGGCCCCTGTCGTAAAGTTTTATGACGATGGCCGTAATGAGCATAATGGGTGATGTGATCAGGATCAAAACAATCGAAAGCACCAGATCCACAAGACGCTTTACGAAGCGCTGCTCCATTCTTAAACTGTACTCTCTGGTAAGAAGAATGGGAGTATCAAAAACATGCAGCATCTCAGCACCCGAAAGGATCACATCGCTGATCTTCGGCATGATGTAAACTCTCACGCCATGGCCGTAACAGAATTTAAGGATGTTGTTTCTTTCCTTGGAGGGTATGTCCCAGATCACGACTGCGTCGTAGCCGTAAAGGGCTTCTTTGCAGACTTTTTCTTCGCCCTCTCTTATGTTGATGGTGCTCTTGACCTCATATTTGTCTTTACGGGATTCAAGCTTGTGAATGATGGAAGCGGTGGGTCTGTCTCCGTGGATCAAAAGAAGTTGTCTCGGCGGGAATATCTTCTTGTAGAGCAGGCTCACCAGAAGGATCCAGGCAAAACCTATCACTGCCTGACAAAGCATCATCTCCAAAAACTCCGTGGCGCTGACGGGGCGTCTGCACATCAGGCAGACTACCGCATAAGCGACTACGTTCGTAACGAAGGTGCTTATGATCTGTGAGAAAATAAGCTCGGAGTTCTTCATGTAGCCGATACGAAGGCCACCGTAAATTCCCGAGAAGGAAAAAAGCAAAAATGCGTACATCGAAAGGATAAGGGCATGACCCTTTTCGTAATAGGTCATGATCTCCTTGATCCATACAAAGAAATAATTGAAATAAAAGTATGAAAACATCAGCACCTGAAAAGCAACGCCGACGCCGCTCATCAGAAGCTGGATTATTCTTTTAAAGGATTCTGTTTGCTTCATGAAGCAAATCCCTCCGGGTTTCTCTTTAAGGTAATTACAAACTGCGCACAGTTATGATAATTTTACCACTAAAGCAGAAAAAGTGCCACCATTCGGCGACACTTTAGAAATATCTTAAGAATTACAGCCTCCGCCATACGGCGGTTACGGCCCAGCAGCAAAAATGAAAGCAGGAAGCAGGAACCGAAAGCCCCGCGACTTTCCGATACAGCCGCCATATCCTCTTCTGTGCTTCAAATTTGTTTGAGGACAAAGAATGGGCGCTTCTTCGGTACTTTACCAGCACCTCGTTAAGTCCGTAGGCGATGTAACCCGCTTTAAGGATGGTCCACCAGGTGGCGGTATCCTCGCTCTTCATATTGGGCATTTTTATCAGGGAATCGGGGATCTTCTCCCTGTCTATCATGACTGTGGAAGTAAAAATATTGGTATTGTTTAAAGCCTTCTTAAAATCGGTCTTAAAGGGAACCTTCACCTTTGCTCCGGTGCCCTTCCCGGTTTCATCCGCAAATTCGTAGCCTGTAAAAACAAAACCCGCATTGTTCAGTTTAAGGAACCGAAGTTCTTTTTCAAGCTTGTCTTTTTCCCAAAGATCGTCCGCATCAAGAAATGCTATGTACCTGCCGTTTGCTTCGGAAAGTCCTCTGTTTCTTGCTTCCGCGGCACCCCTGTTTTCAGGCTGCTTTACAAGACATATCCTTCCGTCCGAAAAGGAATTAATGATCTCGCAGGAAGAATCCTTTGAACAATCATCCACCAGTATCAGTTCGAAATTCTTCTCCGTCTGGCTTAAAACGGTGTTTATCGTATCTTTTATAAAGCGTTCCGCATTATACACGGGAACGATTATACTGATCATTTCTCTCATTTTCCGCCGTCCCTCTTGAGTGCATAAACCGTGTATCCGCCTGCCTCACCCGTAAACTTAAAGCCCGCGTTTTCGGCAAAACCGTCCTCTGCTTCCGTCCGTCTTCCGGAAGGTATCACTATGGCGTTCAAACCTTCGAATCTCGCAAAGGTGAACAATTCGTCAAGGGATATCTTCTCCCCGAAATCGGAATAACCGTAAATGGAGAAATCGAGAGCGTAATTCTCCGCAAACATCGAATAGTCGGGGGCATATTCGGATTCTTCCTCATAATTGAGCCCCACAAGATAAGAACTTCCGTAGTCTCTGCCGAGAATGCATTTTTTGTTTCCGTCGAT
>Ga0129306_1002321_pt1 | contig 17291 bp, 16 predicted proteins | sample P827metagenome_FD_94438 | JGI IMG/M metagenome (GOLD analysis project Ga0129306, IMG submission 94438) | Capybara group fecal microbial communities from Wisconsin, USA - P827 metagenome | ecosystem: Host-associated > Mammals > Digestive system > Large intestine > Fecal | place: USA: Wisconsin... | reverse complement strand
TTTGCTGATCCCGCTAATGGCGACTTCCATATCAGCGGTGCTAAGCAGGTAGAGCTCCGTACAGGTGACCCACGCTGGCTCTAATAATTCACTATTATTATAAACAAGGTACAGGCGCGCCCGTAAAGGTGCGCCTGTATTTTTTTTGCTGGCTGACTATTTTATGTTTCTGAGTTAGAAACACATGTTTCCAAGTTAAGTACATATGTTTCCAAGTTGAGAATATAAGTTTCTAAGTTGGAAACAGAAAATCCATCGGGAGGAAAAAGAAAATAAATGGGGATTGAAATTTGGTTTTTCTCTCGATTTGCATTATCTTTGCACCCATGAACAGAATACTGATATGGACAATGTTGCTGTGCAGCCTGCTGCTGACGGGCTGCGACAAGCTGGATGATAGTGACGACGGAATGGTGGCAGAGATCCTGCCAGGCAAGTGGGCGTTCTCGTATGTTATCAGAAGCGATGAAGATCCTGGACTGGAATTTAACTACAAGCAGGTTATCTTCAAAGAGGATGGAACGTGCGCCATTACCTACGACGAGCAGGTGAGCTACAAAGACGAGGATGGCAATTGGCATACTGAAATCGTAGAGAAGGCGATAACAGGAACCTATGTAGCCAACAGTTCCGTTATCCGTATCGTCAGCAGCGACTTTGACGGTGAGGAGCGCGTGATGCTTTGGCGCATCATGACGCTATCAGCCAAACAGGTGGTGACGGAGTATGATTTCTCTATGGGAGGCAGCAGTATGACGGCTATCGTCACACTGGACAAGCAATCATAACAAATTTATTCTTCCTGGATTTCGCTGCGACGGAAGGTGTACTGATAGTTCACTACGTTGCAAGCTGAGAAATAGCCCAGCAAGCCACCCGTGAAATTAGCAATGGGGTTGGTGCCTGCATTGTCCATCACCTGCATCGAGTAGAGATAGTCGTAAGAACGTTTGTCGATAGCACGCACCTCCAAGCGGATGTTGTCGCCATCACGGAGCGCATCGCTATCGCCCTCGTCCATCTTCTTCTCCGTAGTGCACTGGAACAGTTGTTGCAGTTCGCCATTACGGTTTTTCTCATCAGTCATCACAGCCCAGCGATAGCCCACATTGTTGCGGTAGATGTGCATGAAATAGTAGCTGTTCTGGTCGGGTGTATCCTGAACGCGCAGGTCGCCAAAGAGGAATCGCTGCGACATCATCTTCATCCAAGCAAAGCGGAAGGAGTTGACCATAGGAGCCTCGGGCATCGTGGATGACGACGTAAAATGCTTGTCACCGATATAGATGTCCAAATCGTAAGTATAGCCTGGTTCACCCTTCAGCGCACCTGTATAGATACCATTGCGCGTATATTTCAACTCCTCTTCATAATAGTCTTTCTTGCTGCTAATCACCACTTTAGCGTCTTCCACATAGTGACCGTCGCGCGTGTTCACCGTTACGTCTTGCGTCGTAGTAATCTGCACCTTGGTGCCATCCTGCGTAATGGTAGCCTCAGCCACATAGAGCGGGTTCACCTGATGGTAGTCGAGCGCTATCTCCTTCTCGCAAGAGAACAAGGTAAGAATTGCGGAAAAAAAGAATATATAGTACTTTTTCATCTCTATCAGAATTTCAAATTGAACGATACGGAAGGTACAATACCAAAGAGGCTGTACTGCGTGGCCTTGGTGCCGCGCCCATACTGGCTGTCCTCAAAGCGGATGAGGTAGGCATTGTAGCGGTTGTACAAGTTGTAGATGCCGAAACTCCATTCGCGAGTCAGTCGGCCCTTGCTGATTTTCTTGGTCCACGTAGCGCTGACGTCGAGTCGGTGATAGTCTGGAGCGCGATAGCCATTACGCTCGGCATAGTAGTAAATGTAGTTGTCGACCAGCTGATACTTGGCACTTGGAGCTGTGAAAGCCTGTCCAGAGTTGAACACCCACGTGGCATTTAGCGTCCAAGCCTTGTTCAGCTGATAGGTGCCCACGATGTTGATGTCGTGACGACGATCGTTGTTGGCGTCATACCATTGTCCCTGACTGATGCCGTCTATACGGGTCTGCGACCAAGACAGCGTATAGCTGAGCCAACCCGTCAGTCGTCCACTATTCTTACGAGCACAGAGCTCAGCGCCATAGCCTCTGCCCTCGCCTGCCAGCACCAGTCGCTCAATCTCGATAGCTGAGGCAAAGCTGATACCGTCGCGATAGTCCAGCACATTGTCCACATGGCGATAATAGCCCTCCAGCGAGAAGTCATAGTCCTGCTGAGGTGTCATATAGAAGAAACCAAGACTCCACTGGTCGGCCACTTCCGGCTTCACCAGATTAGTGCTGATGGTATAGCGGTCGAAGGGTGTCGTCGTGCTCTGACTGCGCAGGGCGTGAATGTTTTGCGACGTACGGCTATAGCCAGCCTTTACGCTCCATTGCTCTGTAGGCTGAAATACCATGCTAACACGAGGCTCTATGGTAATATGCGTCTTCACGGGCATGTTCTTCGTTCGCTTGTAGAGCCACGTGATGTTACCCTTCTCGTCGATGTCGTAATAATACGGGCCGCCAAGTGCTGAGAAGGCATTGAAGCGAACACCAGCTGAGAACGACCATTGCTTGGAAGGTGTGAATTGCCAGTTGAGCCAGGCGCTGTTGTCCCAAGCCTTGCGCTGCTCCTTCTCGTGGTTCATCCATCGTGTCCACTCTGCCGACTTGACGTCTGTCAGCATCGTCTGTAAACCAGCATTCAGCTCATGGCGTTTCCATACAAAGCGGAAGTTATGGTGCAAGCCAGCATGACGGATATGGCCCAGATAGGCTATATTCATACCCAGAATGTTGATGCCGTTGTCAGTATCATACGAAGAGGCAAACAAAGTGGTCTGCGAAGTAGACTGCCCACGGAACTGGTGTAACCACGAGAGGCTGCCCACGAGGTTGGTCCATTGCATATCCACCATATCCGAAAGTGCCGTCTTGTCGTGACTGGCAAAGAAAGAGAGGAACAGCCGGTTGCGATTGTTCATCTTATAGTCCAGCTTCAGATTGGCATCGAAGAAATAGAGCGAGTTGTCACGATAGTCGTCAATCATCTTCATGAAGAGGTCGACATACGAACGGCGAACATTAAAAAGCAAGCCCAGCTTATCCTTCACGATCGGACCCTCTATGGAACCTTTGGCTGACAGTAGACCAATGCTGGCATTTCCACCCCAGCGATCGGTACGACCTGTACGACTGGCGATATCCAATACTGCCGACGATGCTCCTCCATATTGTGCAGGCACCAATCCTTTATAGAGCGTAGCACCAGCCAGCGCATTGTCGTTGAACGTAGAGAAAAGTCCAGCCAAATGACCTATATTATACACAGGGGCTTCGTCGTAGAGTATCGTATTCTGGGCAGCAGTACCACCACGCACCTGAAAACTGCTGGAGGCGTCGCTTTCTGCTTTGACACCTGGCAACAACTGTAACGCACGCATCACGTCGACCTCGCCAAACAATGCTGGGGCTGAGGTCAGTTCCTTCATCTGTATTTGTTCTGCTCCTATCTGCACAGCGCCAATACGACGCTGGGCGTTGTTGGCATTGACAATCACTTCTTGCAACTGCTGACCCTTCACCGTTGTGGTGTCTTGGGCCCCAGCCGTTAGTGGAAGTAGTGCCATTAGCAGTAAGCTCAATCTGTTCATGGCTGCAAAGGTAGTGCAAATCGAATGAAAATCCAAATTTATTGGCGACAAATCTTTCTTTATAACGTCATTCTATTAGAGTAATTATAAAACTGTCAAGATATGAAGAAGATTTTGATGATCGCTGTAGCCGGACTGATTTGTGTTTCGGCTAGCGCACAGTATCCAGACCTCACCGATGAGGCCAAGCAGCTCATTGCTGCACAAAAAGCACAATGGAAGGCTCATGCCGACTCTGCTTGGGAAGTAGCTTTCCCCATTGTTATTGAAGAAGCCAAAGCCGGACGCCCTTACGTTCCCTGGGCAGGTATGCCCTATGACCTGAAGCAGGCCAAGATTCCTGCATTCCCTGGTGCTGAGGGAGGTGGTATGTACACCTTTGGCGGACGTGGTGGCAAGGTGCTTACCGTTACCAATCTGAACGACGACGGTCCTGGCTCCTTCCGCTGGGCTTGTGAGCAAGGTGGTGCTCGCATCATCGTGTTCAACGTCAGCGGTATCATCCGACTGAAGTCGCCTATTTATGTTCGTGCTCCTTATATTACGATTGCAGGACAGACCGCTCCTGGCGAAGGTGTCTGCATTGCTGGTGAGTCATTCCAGGTAGATACCCACGATGTGATTGTCCGCCACATGCGCTTCCGTCGTGGTGAGACGCTGGTAACCAATCGTGAGGACTCGTTTGGTGGCAATCCTGTGGGCAACATCATGATTGACCACTGTTCGTGCGAGTGGGGTCTCGATGAGAACATCTCGTTCTATCGCCACATGTACAGCATGAATGAGATTGGCAAGGACGGAAAGCCTATGCCGATGGAAAAGAAGCCAACAGTAAACGTAACCATCCAGAACACGATATCAGCCAAAGCGCTTGACACGTGGAACCACGCTTTCGGTTCTACCATTGGTGGTGAGAACACGACGTTCATGCGCAACCTCTGGGCTGACAACACGGGTCGTAACCCCAGCATCGGATGGGCTGGTGTGTTCAATTTCGTCAACAATGTCACTTACAACTGGGTTCATCGTGTAGCTGACGGAGGTGAGTACAAGTCGATGTTCAACTTCATCAACAACTACTACAAGCCAGGTCCCCTCACGCCGAAGGATTCTCCCATAGGTCATCGTATCACGAAGAGCGAGAGCCGTTCAAAGAACCTCTTCCCCTTCAAGCAGTTTGGTCGTATCTATGCCAACGGTAACATCATGGAAGGTTCGCCTGAGGTAACAAAAGACAACTGGAACGGTGGTATTCAGACTGCCGACAAGGATGGTGAAATGGACGCTACGGAGCTGGCTCTGATGCGCTCAGACGAGCCCTTTGAGATGCCTTATGTGAAGATTATGGGTACAGAGCAGGCCTACGAGTGGGTGCTGGCCAATGCTGGTGCCACTATTCCTTGCCGCGATATCGTAGACCAGCGCATCTGCGAAGAGGTTCGCACAGGTCAGGCTTACTATGTCAAGGACTACGAGAAGGAGTTGGCTAAGATTGAGAAGAAGACGGGTGTGAAGCAGAATCCTTATGGCGACATGTGGGGTCTGCATCCTAAGAAGTCGATGGGTCCTGACGGATTGTTCAAATATCGCCGTCTGCCCAAGGATTCCTATAAGCAGGGTATCATCACCGATCCTCGCCAGATGGGCGGCTATCCTGAGTACAAGGCTTGGGAGCCTTATGTCGATACAGATGGCGACGGTATGCCTGATGAGTGGGAGAAGCAGTACGGTCTGAACCCCAACGATCCCGCCGATGCCGTAAAAGACTGTAATGGTGATGGCTATACCAATATCGAGAAGTATATCAATGGTATCAATCCTAAGACCAAGACTGACTGGCGCAACCTGAACAACAACTACGACACGCTGGCAGCCAAGGGAAAACTGATGTAAGCGTATGAAGAAGGTTTTGTGTGCAGCGATAGTATCGCTGCTTACCCTAACAGCTGTTGCCCAGAATGTGGCTCTCAAGACTGAAGGCCAAGACCCGAAGTACGTAGAGACCATCAAGGGACGCGCCCAGAAAATCGTCGACGGGTTGCAACTCAAGGATTCCCAGCAAGCAGAAAACGTGCGCAATATCATAGCCAACCGCTATTTCTTGCTGAACGACATTCATGCAAAATATGACAAAAAGACCCAGCAGGATGCCCTTCAAGCAGAATTGTATAAGCACCATTTCGAACTGGCTTCAGCCTTGGCGCTCTACCTGACGGATGATCAGATTGATGCTGTGAAAGACGGCATGACCTTTGGCAGATTGAAGCGTGACTATCAAGCCCAACAGGAAATGATTCCTACGCTCAAGGAAGAGGAGAAGCTGCAGATACTCATCTGGCTCAAGGAGGCTCGCGAGTTTGCAATGGATGCTGCCGATTCCAAAGGTAAGCACTTCTGGTTCGACAAATATCGTGGACGTACCAACAACTGGCTCTCTGCTCGCGGCTATGACCTGAAAAAGGAACGCGAGGCTTGGCAAAAGCGTATTGACGAACAGAAAGCAAAACAAAAGAAATGAGAAGACTCTTTATCATCTTACTGACGACATTATTCCTAATTCCATCGGTAGCCCAAGTGGTACCGATGGATTACTCATATTGTGGCTATCATCACTCAGAAAAGACCATTCCATCGGCAAAGGTAGCTACCTACATACAACCTACCGGACAGGATGATGCCGCTTTGATTCAGCAAGCCATCGACTGGGTAAGTCAGCAGAAACCCGACAAGCAAACTGGATTGCGAGGAGCTGTACTGCTGGGCGAAGGAACGTTCACGATTAGCGAACCGCTTCGCATCCGCACCAGTGGAGTTATCCTGCGAGGCAGCGGGCGCGATAAGACCATTCTGCGCAAGACGGGCTACGACCGAGGTGCCCTATTATATATAGAAGGTACGCGCGAGATCCTCGCCAAGGACACGTTAACCGTGTCCGACACCCAACCTGGCGCCATTGTCTGTTCCGTACAAGGCGGTAGTTCCGCCTTGAAACCAGGCACTCGCCTCGCCATTTGGCGTCCTTCTACCGAGCAATGGATAGAATCCCTGAATTGTCTCTCCTTCGGCGGAGGCAAACGCATGGGCTATTGGGCTTGGCATCCTGGTGAAATCGACCTGCGGTGGCATCGCACAATCGAGGCTGTCAACGGAAACCAGATTACACTGGATGCGCCTATCACCTGTAGCATTGAGGAGAAATGGGGTGGTGCCAAGGCTATCGTTTACCAAGAACAGGGCATGATTACTGAGTGTGGCGTAGAGAATCTCTCATTAGAATCGACTTATAACCAGGCGGTTCCCTTGGACGAAGACCATTGCTGGGACGGCGTATATCTGGCTGATGCTGAGAACTGCTGGGTGCGAATGGTCAATTTCCGCCATTTTGCGGGTTCTGCAGTTATCGTTCAGAAGTCGGCGCAACAGATTACTGTGGAGGACTGTCAGTCGTTACAGCCTGTTTCTGAGATTGGAGGCTATCGCAGACGCACCTTCCTAACTTTCGGTGAAATGGTGCTTTTTCAGCGTTGTTACTCAGAACATGGCATCAACGACTTTGCCGTAGGACATACCGCTGCTGGTCCCAACGCCTTTGTACAATGTGAGAGCTTTGAGTCGTTCGGTCCCAGTGGAGCCATCTCGTCATGGGCACCAGGCATCTTGTTCGACATCGTGAACATCGATGGCAACGACATCGTCTTCAAGAATTGGGAACTGGATAAGTTTGGTGCTGGTTGGAGTACTGCCAACAGCATGCTTTGGCAATCGACGGCTTCTGCTGTGTATTGCTATTCACCCGATTCGCTGAACCGCAATAGTTCACATGGTTGCTGGGGACAGATACAAGGTAGCGGTGAATACAGCCAGATGAACGAGCATGTCAATCCCTATAGCCTCTTCCGTTCGCAACTGGAAAAGCGTTTAGGCCGGAATGTCGACACTCAATGCCGCGTCTATAATCGCCCCGTCAATGCCAGCAGTTCGCCCACTATTGAAGAGGCAGTAAAGCTGGCAGAAGAAGCATTACAGCCGCGCCTGACCATGCAAATGTGGATCGACTCTGCCCGCTTTGAGGGAGATATCACCCCCACCAAGCCATTTACTTACGCTACTAGTCCTACTAAACCTACTAGTCCAACAAATTATACCATCACCAACGGCTGGCTCACCAAAGACGGAAGCGTACTCGTTGGTGGCAAGCACCATACCCCATGGTGGAACGGAAAAGCGATTGATGCATCGATGGCGAAAGCCAAATATGCCCTGACGCGCTTCGTTCCTGGCCAGGAAAGCGTTGGTGGTACTGACCGTATCGATAGTGTCGTTGCAATAATGCAACGCCAGCATACTTTGGTGTTCAGTCAAAACTACGGCCTTTGGACAGATCGCCGCCGCGATGACCATGAGCGAATCCGTCGTAAGGATGGTGATGCTTGGGCTCCTTTCTACGAACAGCCCTTCACCCGAACTGGTCTAGCACAAGGTGGCTTCTCCGCTTTGGCCTGGGACGGTATGACCAAGTACGACCTGACAAAGTTGAACAAGTGGTATTTCTGGCGCCTGCAGCAATTTGCTAAAAAGACCGAATCCATCGGAATTCTTCTGAAGAACCAGCACTATTTCCAGCATAACATCCTGGAGGCTGGTGCCCACTGGGTAGACTGTCCTTGGCGAACGGTTAACAATATTAACCAGACTCCTTTCTTGGAGCCTGTCAACTTTACGGGAGACAAGCGTATCTTCACCGCTACCTTATTCTATGATATTACCAATCCCACGCTTCGCGAGCTGCACAAGCAGTATATCCGCCAGTCGTTGGATGCCTTCAAGGGTCAGCCTAATGTCATCCATTCTATTGGCGAAGAGTTTACTGGCCCTCTGCATTTCGTACAGTTCTGGCTCGATGTCATTGCCGAGTGGGAGCAGGAGAACGGTAAGGTGCTGGTTGCTTTGGCAGTCAACAAAGACGTACAGGATGCCATTCTCAACGACCCCGTTCGCTCGAAAGTGGTTGATATCATCGATATCGAACAATGGTTCTATCATAACAAGGGAGAATATGCACCTCAGGGTGGCGTGAATATGGCCCCCCGCCAATATCAGCGTAAGATTCGCACGGGTAGCGCTCGCTTTGAGGATGTCTATCGTGCAGTTACGGAGTACCGAAAATACGGAAAAGCCGTTGTTTATTCCGCCCAGAAATTTCCTGAGCTTGGCTGGGCTTCGCTGATGGCTGGAGGTTCATGTGCCGCTATTCCTGTCAAGAACGAAGCATTCCTGCGCAGCATCGCTTCTATGGAACCGCAGATGATAGACGGCAACTATGCGTTGGTTGGTCCAGAAGGAATGGTTGTTCAAATTCAACAAAATGGGGTACGAAATGTTAACTTAAACCCCAAAACAAGTTACCTATTATACAAGGTAAACGAGAAAACGGGCCAGACAGAACGGTTGCGAACCATCAAAGGAAATGCACCAATACCAGAAAAAGGAATCTTCTGGATAAGTAGAAAATAAGCTAAAAAGTGGGGAAAATTGGCAAAATACCAATTTTTCCCATTTTTTTAACTGTTTTTTCGCAGCAAGTATTTGTTTTTTCCATATCTTTGCAACTGAAAACAAACTACTTAAAAACATTTCTAACCTCATGGCAAGCAATAATCTGAAAAATCGGACCAAAGAACTGGTTGCACAGTTCAGCGCTGGTGATGATCATGCCTTTGCAAAGTTGTACGACCTGTATGTTCAGATTCTCTTCAACTATGGTATGAAGATCACCCAAGATCAGGAATTGCTGAAAGACTGCATCCACGATGTCTTTACGAAGGTCTATAACAAGCGTGCAGAAAAGACCATCATCAACAATCTGGCTTCTTATCTGCTTATCTCGTTGAAGAACCGCCTGTTTGATGAGTTCCGCCGCCAGACATTCGCCTCAGAGGATGCCGTTGAGGATTATGAATTCAGTTTTTCTACCACAGATGTAGAAAACGACTACCTAAACATAGAGCGCGAGAATCTGCAGACAGCTCAGGTTGCCCACTTGATGAAGAGTCTCACCCGTCGTCAGCGTCAGGCTATCACCTTATATTATTTAGAGCAGCGTAAGTACGAAGAGATTTGCAAGATTATGCAAATGAACTATCACTCCGTACGCAACCTGATGCACCGTGGTATGCTGAAATTGCGCGAGGCAGCCATGTAAAAAAGCATCTTTTCTGATGACAAGATAGAAAGTGTTTCGTCTTTAGAATATAAAAGCTGAAACACTTGAAACGAACGATTTACACCCAAGTAGAAGAGTTCCTGCGTGATGACGATTTTATCCGTTACGTCATGGATGCTTGCCCAGACAAAGAGTCATACTGGGCAACCTATCAGCATGCAGCCCCCAAGATACGTTTGGCTTACCAGAAAGCTTACGACATTCTGACCCATTTGGATGATTGCGACTTATTGTCGCCAGAAGAGGTAGAATGCCTGAAAAAGCGCATCATGCACTCTATCCACCTGAACGTCAATTAAAACATCTGACTGACGCGACGGATGCCAGCCACCAGTACATCTATCTCTTCTTTCGTGTTATAAAGGGCGAAAGAAGCTCTGACGGTACCGCTGATGCCCAAACGGTCCATCAGGGGCTGAGCACAATGGTGACCTGTGCGGACAGCAATGCCTAGACGGTCTAAGAGGGTTCCCATGTCCAAGTGATGAATATCACCTACTAGGAACGACACAACGGCATCTTTCTCCTTAGCCTCACCAAAAATCCTCATTCCATCGATAGTCTTGAGCTGTTCCATACAGTAGCGTGTCAGCTCTTGTTCATGAGCCTTGACGGAATCAAGGCCTACACGATTCAAATAATCAATGGCTGTTGCCAAGCCGTGGGTAGCAATATAGTCAGGGGTTCCTGCTTCAAATTTGAAGGGAAGACGTTCGAAGGTCGTCTTCTCCCATGACACCTTATCAATCATCTCGCCACCACCCTGATAGGGAGGCAGTTTCTCCAACCATTCTTCCTTACCGTAAAGGACACCGATTCCTGTAGGACCATACATCTTATGTCCGCTGAAAGCAAAGAAGTCGCAATCCATTGCCTGAACGTCAATCTTCATGTGGGGTGCACTCTGGGCACCATCCACCATAACGGGAATACCATGCTGATGAGCAATTTTCACGATTTCAACGACAGGATTGACCGTTCCCAGCACATTGCTGACGTGTGCTACGCTGATGAGCTTGGTGCGAGAAGACAGCTGAGAGGTAAGAGATGAGAGATCGAGTTCGCCCTCGTCTGTTATCGACAGGTGACGCACCACGATGCCACGACGTTGTGCTTGCAACTGCCAAGGTACGATATTCGAATGGTGCTCCATGTCCGTCACGATAACCTCGTCGCCCTGCTGCATCTGACTTTCGCAGAAAGAAGAAGCCACCAGGTTGATAGCCTCCGTAGTACCACGGGTAAAGACGATTTCCTCTATCTTACGGGCATTGATAAACTGGCGCACCTTCTCGCGAGCGGCTTCATGCAGGTCAGTAGCCTGCTGACTGAGGTAATGGACACCCCGATGTACGTTAGCATTGACATTCAGGTATTCTTCACGCATGGCATCCAGCACACACAGAGGTTTCTGGGTGGTTGCAGCATTGTCGAGGTAAACCAGCGGCTTACCGTATACCTCCCGAGCTAAAATGGGAAAATCTTCCCTTATCTTATTTATATCCACAGCGGTAGCAAATTATTCACTTTTCACTATTCACTTTTCACTTACACAACTTACAGCCCTCACATTTGTTCAATTCGCCTCGGAAGCGCTTCTCCACCAGATAGTGCAAGCGGTCGCGCAGCGGCTCCAGTTCCATGTGGTCGATGACCTCATTAATAAAGGCATTCTGCAACAATAGTCGCGCCTCTTTCCGTGAGATACCTCGCTGCTGCATATAGAAGAGTGCGGCATCGTTCAACTGACCAACGGTAGAGCCATGAGCACACTTCACGTCGTCAGCATAGATTTCCAGCATGGGCTGGGTGTACATGCGGGCTTCCTTCGTGGCTGTCAGGTTCTGGTTGGTCATCTGCGACGTCGTCTTCTGGGCATTCTTCTTGACCAGTACGCGTCCGGCAAAGGCACCCGTAGCCTCCTCATCCAGCACATATTTATAGAGCTCGTTTGAGGTGCAATGCGACACATGGTGCGTAATCAGCGTGTTGTTGTCCACATGCTGCTTCTTATCAGCAATCACGCAACCATTGCAGGAGCACTCAGCCCCCTCGCCTACCAAATCAAGGTTCAGTTTGTTGCGCGTCACGCCGTTGTGCAGCGTGATGACGTTATGGTTCACGCGACTGTTAGCTTGCTGTTGGATATAGACATTGCTCACTCGCGTATTCTTGTTGTGGGTCTCCTCCAGACAATACAGGTCGAGCTTTGCATTCTCGCCTACAAAGGCCTCGATGACCTGAGTGGCCAGGAAGTGCTTATCATCGGCAGCATGGTCGCAGAAGAGAAACTTCACTTCTGCACCCTCCTCCAAGATAATCAAAACACGACGGTTCACCATCAGGTCGACATCCGAGCGCAGGATATTGATGACCTGGATAGCGCGATCCACCACCACACCTTTCGGCACGTAGACATAGAGTCCGTCCTGCGCCAGCATCGTGTTCAGATCCGTCACCGCATCAACGTCTTTACCAGCCAATTGGTTATAAAATTCAGTTGTCGCCAGTTCTTTCAACGAACCCAGCACGACACCCTCAGGCAGATGCCCCTTAGGCTGCGTCTTGGCATAGAATCCATCGTTGACGACGAAGTACAGCGAGGTCGAAAGATTCGGCACATCACAACGGAAGGCATCATAGGGATTGACGGGAATCTCCAAGCGGTTCAGGTTCAGCCCATAGTCAGGCTCAAAGAGCTTGGCAATGTCCGTGTATTTATAGCGCTCCACCTTTCTGCTAGGGAAACCATTCGCAGCGAAGCGTTCGAAGGCAGCGTCACGCTGAGCATTCATCACCTCCGACGAATGGCTGTGAATCATCTCGCGTGCCTGCTGATACAGGTCTATATATTGCTTTTCACTACTCATTGATTTCCGCTTTAATCCAATCGTAGCCACGCTCCTGAATCTCCTTTGCCAACTCAGGGCCAGCCGTCTTCACAATCTGACCTTTATACAAGACGTGCACTACGTCAGGACGAATCATCTCAAGCAGTCGGTCGTAGTGCGTGATGACGATACATGAGGTTTCTGGCGTCTTCAGCTTGTTCACACCCTCAGCCACGATACGCATAGCGTCCACATCCAAACCAGAGTCCGTCTCGTCCAATATCGAGAGCTTCGGCTCCAGCATAGCCATCTGGAAAATCTCGTTGCGCTTCTTCTCACCACCGCTGAACCCTTCGTTCACGCTGCGACCAGCCAACTTATTGTCCAGCTCCACTATCTTCTGCTTCTCGCGCATCAGCTTGATAAAGTCGCCAGCCTTCAACTCGGGCAGTCCCTGATACTTACGCTTCTCGTTGATGGCCGCTTTCATGAAGTTGGTCATCGAGACACCAGGAATCTCCACAGGATACTGGAACGACAGGAAGAGTCCCTCGTGCGACCTGTCTTCAGGCTTCATTTCCAACAGGTTCTTGCCGTTGAACCAGGCCTCACCCTCCGTTACTTCGTACAGCGGATTACCCACGAGTACGGCAGAGAGCGTCGATTTGCCCGAACCGTTAGGACCCATGATGGCATGCGTCTCACCATCCTTGATGGTCAGATTGATGCCCCTCAATATCTCTTTATCGCCAATCTTGGCATGCAGATTTCTTACTTCTAACATCTTTCCTTTTTCTTATTTGCATGCAAAGGTACGAAAAGTCGAGTGAAATTCAAAAGGAAAACTTGTTTTTCTTTTCATTTCCGAGACAGAGTATCTTAAACGTAAGTTAAAGGTACGAATAAGCGAGTGAAAATGCAAATTAATTTGCAATTTTCCAAAAATATCACTAAATTTGTGCCCGAAAACGGAAAAAGTAAAAGACTCAATAAAGAAATGAAAGATATGAAACAGATTTTTCTGACGATGCTGGCCGTCATGTTCTTAGGGTCAGCTGGCTATGCGAAGGGTAATGGAGCGGAGAATAAATCTACAGGCGCAGTAGAGGCTGTTGATTTAGGACTCAGTGTGAAATGGGCTAATATGAATGTGGGGGCCAAGAAGGTCTCTGGCTACGGCACTTATTTCGCATGGGGTGAGACCAAACCGAAGGAATACTACTCATGGAACACCTACGCCTGGAGCAAAGGCGACTCTCAGTTCCTGACCAAATATTCGACTACCGACAGAAGAAGTCAGCTGGCTCCCGCTGACGATGCTGCTCGCGCCAATATGGGTGGCGAATGGCGTATGCCTACCGTCGATGAGTTCGAGGAGTTAATCAACCCTGATAACTGTACCTGGGAATGGACTCAGCAGGATGGAGTCAACGGCTATAAGGTGACGAGTAAGAAGACACACAACTCCATCTTCCTGCCTATCACGGGTTGCCGCTACTTTGCTGAAACGCAGTTTCGCGGCATCAATGGCATCTACTGGACATCAACCCTCTACTCAGCCAATCCCAACAAAGCATGGTGCCTGGAGTTTAATTTCTCCAATGTAGAAGTGTATTACGGAAATCTTTCCAGCAATCGCTTCAGCGGTCGTTGCATCCGTGCTGTCCAGTAAAGTTACTGGTGGTTAGTCGATACTCTGAACCACCAGTTTCTCACCAGCATCAAGTGATGCCTTGATGTCCTTTCCACCGCTCTGCACTTTGCAGAGGCTGATGTCGTCGCCCTCTATGGCTTCAATCTTCAGCTTGCCGATTTGCGTCTTGGCCTCACGACCAGCAACAATCTTCACTTGATAGACACCCATGTGGAGTCCGACATAAGCTCCCTCGCTGCTGCCCAGATCGATGTAAACCTCCTTCTGCTTGGTCTTCTTGACAGTAGCACCCTCCAGGATATTGGCTTTCAAAGGCCTATATTTGTTCAGCCATGCAGTAATGTTATTTGACAGCCGACCGATGGCTTCGCGAATAGCCTTCTCGGATGTCGAAGACGACGAGAATCCCATGCCTTGCCCGTTCAGCGAAGGATTGGCTATCACCTTACCCGTCTTTGCATCCTTGAGGGTTAGCATAGCCTCAACAATACCCGTGTAGGTGGTTGACGTCTGTACCTTGTCTTCCTTATCTCTCCATGTACGAGTATCCGACTTCGACTGAATGTTCGAAATAACAGCATTCACCACGATGGCGCCCTCTTCTGCGTTCCCACCTGCTCCGAGCAGACCATCGTCGTATAGGAAGAGATGGGCTCCAGAAAGTCCCTTGACGATACCGTTTTTCACATCATCCTCATACTGGGTAGCCTGTACAGAGGTCTGTCCAGTCAGCACACCTGTGAGAATCTTGCCCACAGCATCGCCTGCCGAGAGTTTCTCATCGTGATGAGTATACTCTACATTGTTCAATACGATCTTACGTTTCTGGTTTCTCTGCTCTGCGGTTGGAGTGCCTTCCTGAGCAGAAACAGCGATGGTGCAGCAAATGACGGCTGCAAGCGTCACGAATAGCTTCTTCATAAAAGTGGATTAATTTAACTTTCCGGCTGCAAAATTACGAAGAATTCCGCAAAACAGGAAGAAATTTAATCTCTTATTCCACAAAAACTTGCCGTTATCGGCAAATTTTAGTATCTTTGCAGCAGAAAAGGAACAAAAACTTGCCGATAGAAGGCAATAGTGAGTACTAATTGACCGATGGAGTATATATCAGTAATACAATTTGCCGAGAAATTCGGCATTTCGGAACGTACAGCCCGCAACTATTGTGCGAACGGAAAAATTGAGGGGGCCTTCCTGACAGGTAAGACGTGGAACATCCCAGCAGATGCCGTTCTTCCTCTACGAGGGACGACAAATAAAAAGGTATCGCCTCTGTTAGCTGCGCTACGTGAACAGAAAACTTCACGACTAAAAGGCAGCATATATCATCGTACACAGATTGATCTGACCTATAACTCCAATCACATCGAGGGCAGTCGTCTCACTCATGATCAGACGCGTTATATCTTCGAAACAAATACCATCGGTATTACTGACGAGGCCGTGAATGTAGATGATGTTGTAGAAACTGTCAACCATTTCCGATGCATCGACTACATCATCGACCATGCAGAAGAGAAATTGACAGAGAACTTGGTAAAACAACTCCATCTGATGTTGAAATCAGGAACGTCAGACAGTCGGAAAGACTGGTTTGCTGTGGGTGATTACAAGCGGTTGCCCAACGAGGTAGGAGGTCAGGAGACTTGTTCACCGAAGGAGGTCCATCGCCAGATAAAAGCACTACTTGCTGAATATAATGCCATTAAGCAGAAGAGTTTTGAGGATATCTTGGATTTCCATGTTCGTTTTGAGCAGATTCACCCCTTCCAAGATGGCAATGGCCGTGTGGGGCGCCTGCTGATGTTCAAGGAGTGTTTGGCAAACAGCATTGTACCTTTCATCATTACCGATGATCTCAAGATGTTCTATTATCGCGGGTTGCGCGAGTGGGGCCACATCAATGGTTTTCTGACAGACACCTGCCTCACGGCCCAAGATCAATACAAATCATTACTCGACTATTTCAAAATAACGTATAAATTCTGAACAACGTAAAATCAGTAGGGAGCCTGCCACAACGGTTGGCTTCTTTCTGATTCATGCGTGTGCTGGAAAATGATTCAAATGAAAATAAATCATAATATATTTTGCTGTTCACTCGGTTTGCACTATCTTTGCAAGCAGAAGTGCATAAGAATTATTTAAAAATATATGAAAAAGATCATTCTCAGTATGGTTTTTGCCTTCGTTACGTTGGCAAGCTACGCCCAGGACATCAAGGGTAAATGGATTACAGAATCGGGCGATGCCCAAGTGGAAATCTACGAATCCAATGGTAAGGTAAACGGAAAAATCGTGTGGCTTCAGAAGGGTCCAGACACCAAGGACACGCATAACACCGACGAGAGTCTGCGTAGCCGCAAACTGATGGGTGTCAACATCCTCTCTGGCCTTACTAAAAAGAAAGACAAATGGGAGGGCGGCCGCATCTATAACCCCAAGAACGGCAAAAACTACAAGTGCTCTATCTGGCCTGAGGGCGACAAACTGAAGGTTCGCGGCTACATCGGCTTCCTGTACGAGACGCAGACCTGGAAAAGGGCTCAGTAACAAAATATTCCCAGGCTGGGAATAAATTCTTCCCAGTATGGGAATTTTGAGTGGCCATAAAACGAAGCCGATGACGGACGGCTCGAAGATATTCTTCGGACGGCCCAAAGACATTCTTCGGACGGCTCAAAGACTGTCTCCGCCTGGCTCGGGAAAAGCTTCGAACACGCTATGGGTCAAAATCAGTAGGGACAGACTATCTGATATAAAAGTACACAAAGAGAACCGTCCTAGGGTGTTAAGTTAACTCTCGCGTTTTTATGTTAATTTTTGGTGGAATAATTTAACTAAATATATTTACATTATTTTGCAAAATATTCGTCAAATAATTTGTGTATCTCGCTGATTT
>Ga0129306_1002320_pt1 | contig 17300 bp, 15 predicted proteins | sample P827metagenome_FD_94438 | JGI IMG/M metagenome (GOLD analysis project Ga0129306, IMG submission 94438) | Capybara group fecal microbial communities from Wisconsin, USA - P827 metagenome | ecosystem: Host-associated > Mammals > Digestive system > Large intestine > Fecal | place: USA: Wisconsin... | reverse complement strand
TAATTTCGAGGAATTTACAAAGCTGTAATAGAATTTAAATTAATTCTCATCTTAATACATATAACTATTCTTCTTAAATATAGCTACCTATTATTTTTAAATTAAAATAATTAAGACTCTTAGTATAGATAGACTAGGAGTATTCTATTCTTCATTTCCTATTTTTAAACACCATATGATGCGCAATATCCACATCCTGATTGCTTAGAACAATCATTGTGACAATTTTCTGAACACGCATTACAAAATCCTAATACATATTTTGATGATGGTTTTTTTATAAATCTCATTTGATCCACCCCCCATTAATTATTCTTCTAAATTCTCTATTAGTTACTATTAGGTTGTACAACTACGCATTGATCTGCGCATCTGTTATCACAGTTTGTAGAACAAGCTACACAGAATCCTAATTGAAATTTTTTAGATGGATTTTTTATAAATCTCATAATTTCCCCCTCCTTTAACTTCTAAATTATATGAACATTAACTCTTATTTTCTTTAAAAAACAAATAAATTTCTAAAGAAAAAGAGAATAATGTACAAAACTAAATTATATTATAGATTTGATTTGGTTAGTTTTTATAGAGTTGATTAAATTTTTTATCTTTTTAATATAGTCTTATTAAATCTTATAAATTATTTAATGGATGCATTTAGTATAAGTTTTTTATTTTTATATCCTAGATAAAATAGATGCCCTATTTTATAGGGGCTTAATTAAAATCTAAAAAAATTCCAAAGTTATATAGTTTTCAAAGATAATATAATTAAAAGAATAAATATAATTATAGTGGTTTAACAGATTCTATTAATCAATATTAAATTTAAAATATAGTAATATACATTCTAAATTTAATATCATTAAAGTATGAGAAAATATTAACAATCCATCACCTAAAATAAACTTCTTATTTTTAATAATAGATTTTAATGTATTCTAATCGGCTTGTCCCATGTGTTTTAATTTAACTTTAAAGAAATTCTACTATCCTTTGATTCTTTTTTCAATATGATTGGCATGAATAACACCTGTACTAGAATAAATAGATTTTTTCTTCAAAGCCATATTGAATTTTTTAATATTTTTGTTAATTTATGTCTAAATTCTTTAGACCTATATTTACTTATTGGTATATAGGTATCATTAACATTGATTATGTTGTCCTTAAATTCTTTTACTTTATTAAGATTAACTAAAAAACTTTTGTGGCATCTAAAGAAATCATGTTGAGATAATTTTTTTTCAAATTTTGATAAGGTCATTTTAAATATATATTCTTTCTCTTTAGTATGTATAGTTAACATCTTTTGCATAACCTCTATATATGTAATTTCATCTATATTCAAAATTATAATTTCACCTTTATATTTAATAACTAAATTCTTTTGTGCTTCAATACTCTTAATACAGTTCAACGTAACATATTTTATAATTTCATAATTTATAGGTCTCAGCAAATACCTATACGCTCTTACTTCATACGCTTGATGAATATAATTGACAAGCTTTGTTACAAATATTATTTCTACTACTGAATCAAACTCTCTTATTTTTTTAGCTATTTCTATTCCATTTATTTTTCCCATATTTATATCTAAAAATATAATGTTCATTTTTTTATAATTTTGTAGAAGCTCTTCTCCACAATCAAATTCTAATAATTCACATTCTAATTCCGTTTCTTTAATAATTTTTATTAGATGATCTTTCAAATAATTTCTTTGTTCAACATCGTTTCCACAGATTCCTATGCGCATATATAATGTCCTCCCTTTTATTAGTTTTTTAGTATTCATGGGCAAGCAAATTCTAGAAGCTAATAAAAAAGGTGATGACAGTATTTAATATAAAAACAATCAAAAAAATTTTCATCATTTGTATTTTTCTTGAATATAAGCCTAAAAAAGTACATAAATAAAAATAAATTTTGAAACAAAATTTATTTTTAAAACTTTCTAGGATTAATAAATTAAATCTGTTATATTTTTAGAATCTGTTATTTATTACTATATATATACCACATAATGTAAACCTTTTAAGAAGAACTAAAAAATATTTAATTAAATATTTAAATATACGAATTAATAATAACCACTATCATTATAATTTTATTTAACAAAACACATTATAATTTAATCCATAAAAAGAATTAAATTTCTAGCCTTTTATACAATGCATACCTATAATACTTCACCCTTATTCAAAGTGGTGTTAAATCACGACTATATCTCTGAATAGTTACTTTAAGTTTTAGATAAATTAAAAACTCTAACCTAAGCACAAAATCATATCCATATTAATTTAGGTTTTATTATATCATAAAAATTAGGTTTAATTTTTATATGATAAGTAATTTTAAAACAAAAATAATTTTATGTTAACAATTATTACACAATTAACCTACAAATATAGAAAATGTACAAATATAGAATTCATTAGTAAAAGCTTTAATTTTTTATAAATCCAACAAGGTCCAGAAACAGAAATTTTTAAAATATTAACAAGCAATTAAAAGAATTAATTTAAATTTGTGGTATTCTTAAAATGAGAATAAGGGAAGCTATTTAACTTCCCTTAAAAATTATTAATTATTATATAAAAATATTCTTTTAAAACGAAACTTAAATTATTATTGTTATAATAAAATCTAAGAAAATTATATTACAGCAACATAATATTTATAGAAAATTCTACTTTACCTTTCCCACGTGATTGAAAGGATATACCCTATATATTGCCTTACCTTCTACTTGTTTATAATCAATAAGTCCAAACATTCTACTATCTTTACTTATAATTCTGTTATCACCCAAAACAAACAATTTGTTTTCTGGAACCTTAATAGGAAGTTTAAATTCTCTTTCAATAGTTTCCCCTTTTACATAAGATTCTTCAAGTTTTTTGCCATTTAAATATAAATGTCCATCTTTAATATCAATTTCATCCCCCGGAATACCAATTACTCTTTTAATTAATCTATCATCTTTTTCTATAGAATCATTGTTATTATTAAATATGGATATTATATTATCTACCATTTCTAAAGTGTCCTCGGCTATAGTTCCCTTTTCTTTATTTTCATGAAAAATAATTATATCTCCTTTTTTAGGTTCTGCAAAATTATAACTTAATTTATCTACTACTAATTGTTCATTAGTAAGCAAGGTGTTCTCCATAGAATTTTGTTGTACTCGAACCTTTGCAAAAACCTTACTATTAACTAAACCTGCAATAAGAATAGCCCCTAAAATAGAGAAAATCCAACTTTCAATCTCTTTTTTAACTTTTCTCTTATCCATAATGTTTTTCCCCCTCTAATTCAAAAATTAAATCACAATGCTATGATAGTAATTAATTTCTCTTATCATAATAAAAATAACTAAACATTTCAATAATTATCATAATGGTAGGAACAATGCCTACACCAATAAAAATACCAATGAAAATATTATTTTTTGTCACTTTAAATGCAATTCCAGATAGTATTGCAATAATAGCACAAATTAAAAATGTAATATCAAAAGCCCTACTTTTGGATTTAATAGTAATAAACTTTTCTCGTTCATCATCATTTTGCTCGTCTTCTTTTGTGCATTTGCTATTTAAGCTTCTATATACTTCTGTTACTCCAAATAAGATACAAAATGTATCTATTATAATAGATTTGACAATTCTTAAGGTGTCTAGATTGCTAAAGCGTGTAATTATAAATGGAATACTAATTGCTGCTAATAATAAAAATGTCATACCACTTAAAAATTTCTTTTTATTATATATTTTAATATTCATTTTCCAAATTCTCCTTTAAACAATATAACTCTTCAATAGTGGTGTTAAAAAGGCGGGCTATTTTATATGCCAACATAATTGAGGGATTGTATTGTCCTTTTTCAAGTGAAATAATGGTTCTGGAAGAAACTGAAACTAAATCGGCAAGTTGCCGTTGCGTCATATTCGATGCTGTTCGTAATTCTTTTACTTTATTTTTCACCTATACACCTCCCCAAAATAAAAAATATGAAGCCAACTTCATGCGAAGTTTACTTCATATTATCATTGTATAGATATATTGTCAATTATTAACTAATAAAATTTACTTTGCACTTTGAGAATGTTACGTACTATTAAGTATCTATCCCACTCTTGTGCCATTAGGTATTGGTTTTTCAGGTTGTGCTAAAACAGGTATAATACCATCAGCATATCCTATATCAAAAAGCATCCCTTCAGAAACTTCACCTGCCATTTTCTTTGGAGCCAAATTAACTACAAATAATGCCTGTTTACCTTCAATTTCTTTAGGGTTATCTCTTTCCCCCTTCATTCCTACTAATATAGTTCTGTTGAATTCACCGAAATCAACAGATAACTTAACTAATTTATCTGATTTCTCAACATCTTCAACTAATTTAATTGTTCCCACTCTAATATCAATCTTGTCAAGTACATCCATATTGATATTTGCTTTAACTGGCGCAACCATATTGTTTCCTCCTTTACATCCTATTTTAACTAATTATACCATAATATAAACTCTTCTCTATTTTATTAAATTTATTTTTTCTCTATTCATTATAATTTGTTTTCTGTTATCTTAAATTTAAATAGCTTCTGATTAAACTTGAAAATTCAATAATACAGTGTTTTAAATTTGCATGTTTTCTACTTAACTATAAGATTTATAGAAAACATGATATAATTTTAATATTCGTTAAGTCGTAATTGTAAACTAAATTATCTAAATAAATACTAATGAATCATATCACAAATTAATTAAGAAAATAAAGGCTGATATAAATGGAGTGATAATAATTATGATACATAAAGATAAAGATAGAGAACTACAAGAGAGTTTAAAAATTGATTGTAAAAATTGTTTTGGGTTTTGTTGTACTGCATTATATTTTTCTAAGTCAGATGGATTTCCAAATGATAAAGAAGCAGGGAATCCCTGTATAAATTTAGATGAAGAATTTAAGTGTAAAGTCCATAAAGAGCTTAGAAAAAAAGGGTTAAAAGGATGTACTGCATATGATTGTTTTGGAGCAGGACAAAAAGTTGCTAAAGTTACTTACAAAGGTGAAAATTGGAGAGAGAATCCTGGAATTTCTCAGCAGATGTTTGATGTATTTTTAGTTATGAGGCAAATTCATGAAATGTTATGGTATTTATCAGAGGCTTCAAGAATGCAAGATGATTTAAATATTAAATATAAAATAAATAATATGATTATGGAAATAGTTAAAGTCTCTAATTTAGATGCAGTTTCATTAATAAAGTTAGATTTAGTTGTATATAGAAGTAAAGTAAATGCACTACTTTTAGAAACAAGTAAATTTATAAGAAATAAATATAAAAAAGGTAAAAGTTCTAATATAAATCATAAGAAATTAATAGCAGGACGATTAAATTTAATTGGGGCAGATTTAAAAAAGAAAAGATTAGTAGGAGAGAATTTAAGTGGTGCACTTTTAATTGCAGCAGACCTTAAAGGAATAAACTTAAGTGGAGTAGATTTCTTAGGCGCTGATTTAAGAGATACTAACTTAAGAGGTGCAGATTTATCAAGAAGTATTTATCTTACACAACTTCAACTAAACTCTGCCAAAGGTGATATAAACACACAATTACCAATATCATTAAGTCGTCCAGAACATTGGTGTGATTAAATATTTATAAATAATATTCTTATTTAATATCATAACTGAAAAACGAATGATTTACAAAAACACCGTATTATTAAGTTCTGATATGCTCTCCTTAAAGTGGACGGATTTAAAAATAAAAATCTGTTACTGAAAAAGGTAGCATATCAAACCTAAATTTTACGGTGTTTTTACTTACCATTTCAAAATATTAAATAATAAAATCAATTTAAATAGTCTTTAATCCCTATGATTTTACAAATGTCTACTGAATGATTGTTTCTAGTTTAATTATATACAGTCCCCTTACTTTCTTAAAGTAGCTAAAGATTTCTACCTAAGCACTATAATTAGAAACTTCAGCTTCTTTTTTACTATATTCTTTAGTAAATAAGAAAGGTAAATAGACTACAAAAATACAAAACAAATTTATTAAGACTGCTTTCCCGCTAAGAACAACATCTGCTCCTGTGCCACCATAAAGAATAGCACCAAGATTATTATTGATAAAATGGATCATAGAAACAGCCCATATGTTTTTCGTCTTCATATATACAAATCCAAAGAATACACTATAACCAATGCAAATAATAAGCTGATTTATAACAGAATAAAAAGAAGTTTTTGGACTATAATAAAATAAGTTCAATGGCAAATGCCATATCCCCCAAATAACTCCTAAAAGAATTATTCCTTTTCGTTTCCCTAATCTCTCCTGAAGGGCTGTTTGAAGAAAATATCTCCATCCATACTCCTCTCCAAAAAATATAATAAAGGTAAGAGGAAATAAAAGTGGTAATAAAAACATTCCTAACAATCTCTTTGGATCTTTGAAAGGAGCAATGAAATCTTTAACGTCACCAAAAATAAGTTCTCCTAAAAGAATTGCACATAGATACAAAATAACAAATAACAAAGTATACCTGATAGATTCTCCAGAATTTTTACCAATCTTCAATCCGAAAGCATCTATCTTGTCTTTTTCATCTGAAAAATACATAGTTATTAAAGCAAAGCTTCCTATAATGGTATAGCATTCCACATACCAGCCTGGATTTTTATGAAATATAAATATCTGTACCAAAATATACAAAACTAAAGTAATAGTAAAAAACAAATAGACTCCATAAAATTTTATTGGTAACTCTTTACGTCTGTTCTTGTTTAGCAATAAAGCTATCATAACACCCGTAGCTGGATAGCACATTTGTACCAGCGGAAAAGCATCTATTTTATATTTAGAATATGCAAATGCCATAGTAATTCCCATAACTGCAGTAAAGCCAAAGGTTACTACCAAAAATAAAATAAGATCTTTCTTTGAAACACTGTGCTCAGACATTTTTTACCCCCTCATAAAATATATAAAAATGTAATTAAAGTTCTTTCCCCATAACAACCATTTCATTATTTGATTGTAATCCTCTTTTTTTATAAAATCCTTCTGTCCTATAATCCTTTGTAGTAACTAATGTAATCTCAGTTATACCTTTACCTTTTAAGCGATTTTCAAATTCTTCAAAAATTTTTGTACCAAGCCCTTTATTCCGTATATCATTCCTAACACAGAATTCTTTAATATTAAAAACAACACCATCATAGAACTGCTCTTCACTTCCTAAAATCATGCCGCAAATTAACTCATCCTCATATGCTACAAGCCCATATGAAGATTCACAATTTATCATTTGATATAAACGTTTTGAAGCAGTTTCAATTGTCCACTTGTCATTCCAAGGTGGAGAGTTAAATGTATGCACATATATATCTACAACCTCTTTTATATCTGATACTGTCATCTCTTTAAAATTCACAACTAGTCCTCCTTATATGTTTTATTTAAACATATATTTACTTATAAATTACATTTTTTTATTCAATATTTTATGCCATTCTCTACTTAACAATAGTTTAATTATATCCATGATAAACATTATTTTTAATATAATATATATTTTTACTTATTATAAAAAAGCACTAAAATATATTTTAAGAAAAAACAGACATTCCAATTCTCATCCTTCCCTCTCTCTATTTAAAATTACCACAAAAGCTTTTAAAGGTATTAAAACAAGAAATACTTTTAGAGAGTATAGATATCTATAAAAATAATAAGAATACTTTATTTGTGGATTAATAAGTAAACAGAACGTTTACTTAGCTCTGCTGCCACAGGACGTGGCATTAGAGCGTTAGCTTAAATATTAAGGAACAAATATTAGTATTCTTTATTTTTATAGCTATCTATTGACTAAAAGTATTTATTGTTTTAATTATCAACCTTTAAAGACTTTTTAAGCTGTAGTTTTCTTAACCCAATCTTTTCCTTCTACAAGTCTTGTTATCATCATAGCACATACTGTATTTCCTGTGGAATTTAACAAAGTTGCTGGAGCATCTATTATAGTGCTTATAACTGCCACTATTCCTAAAACTTCAGGGGCAAAGCCATATATACTTATGATAAGCATTGCACCTATTAATCCTCCGCCAGGAATAGCTCCCATAACAGCTCCTATTAAATAAGACACTACAATTATTGTAATTATTGCTTTGAAACTAGTCATATCATGACCAAATAATCCAAGTAAGAAAGTTATTTTTAAAACTCCCCCTATAACAGATCCATCTTTATGAGTGTTTGCTCCTAAGGGTATAACTGTCTCTCTAATATCCTTTGGCACCCCCATATTTTTTGTGCTTTCTAAATTAACAGGAATAGATGCTGCACTAGAGCACGTAGCAAGGGATGTTATTGAGGGTGCTAATGCATTTTTCCAAAATACTTGTATCCCTGTTTTTCCTGCTGCCATATATGCATATATAGTAAACATAATAAAATAATATACCAAAGTAAGTACCAAATATAATATAAATACTCTCACATATCCTTCAATTATTTGTGGTCCAAGCTGTCCTATTACTGAAGCAAAATAACAACCAAGTCCTATTGGTGCTGTATACATTATTATATCTATCATTTTTATCATTACAGTTGAACCAGCTTCTAAAAACTTTGCAACGGGTTTACCCTTTTCTCCCACCATAGCTGTAGAAATACCAAAGATTATTGAAAATATAATAATCTGTAACATATTTTTTCTAGAAAATAATAATGCAAAATCCGATACTGTAACTGTATTTACAATCTGTTGTAACATACTTACCTTTTCTTTATTTTGAATTTCGTTAACTGTATTTGCCATTATCTTTTGCATAGTAGAAGGATCCACTCCCTTTGTAGGGTTTATTATTAGAGTTCCTATAACACCAATTACAGCTGCAATTAATGCGGTAAAAGTAAATACTATAAATACACTTAATAAAATCTTTCCTAATCTTTTCATATTAGCCATATTAGCAATGGCTGAAGCCACACTAAAAAATACTAAGGGTACAATTGCAGTAAACATTAAATTTAAAAATAAATTACCTAAAGGTTCCACTACTTCAGCTCTTGGTCCTATAATTAATCCAACTATCCCTCCTATAATTACAGAAATCAGTAATATTATAGACCATTTATAATTTTCCCATAGTTTCATTTTATCTCCTCCAAATTTATACATAACTTTATAAAATCTATTTTTACTTTCATATTCTAAGTCATATAAACAAATTCTTAGATTCATGTTAAATTTTAACTTCAACTTAAGGTTATAAATTGCTTATGTAGAAAAGTATTGTACCTTATACATAGTATAAGAATTCTAAATATCTAAAGTTCAAAAATTATAATATCTCCAGCTTTAAAAGTAAGAATATTAGCTATATTATAGTTACCAGATAAAATAGATTATTTAAAACTATTAAATAAATAAAATCTATAATATATTATATATATAATTTTTACTATTTTTATTGTTAAAACTGCTATTAATGTTGCAAAAACTGCTATAATATATATATAAATTTTAAGGATGGGATAATAATGGATATAAAAAACTCCTCATCAAATATAAAGAGAGGATATTTAAAAGAAGATTTTAGATTTTTTCATTTAAAAGATAAAAAAGATATGGAATTTGAACTTCATTATCATGACTTTAACAAAATAATTGTTTTTATATCTGGTAATGTTAGTTATCTTATAGAAGGAAAGGCTTATAAACTGAAACCCTGGGATATACTTTTTGTAAGCAGTAATGATCTACATAAAGTTATAATAAATAATGATGAACCCTATGAAAGGATAATAATATGGGTTAATTCAAAATTTTTAGAAATGCATAATAAAAATAACAGCAACTTGCTTACTTGCTTTCAATTATCTTCTAAGCTTAAAATTAATCTCTTCCGTATGGAAGAACATAATATTTCCTTAATAAAACATACTTTATTTTCTCTTGAATCTGCTACAAAAGATAAGGAATTTGGCAATATTGTATTAAAAAATTCTTTATTCATTCAATTAATGGTATACCTAAATAGATTATTTATGAACAATACAAACCACATAGAAAAAAATGATATAGAATATGATAAGCAAATAGAAGAAATTATAAATTATATAAAAGAAAATCTTCAAAAGAATCTATCTATAGACACTTTATCCTCTAAATTTTTTATAAATAAATATTATCTTATGCACAAATTTAAATCCCAAACAGGCTATACTCTTCATAAATATATACAGCAAAAACGATTAGCTTTTTCTAAATCTCTTATAATAAAAGGACATAAGATTACAGAAGTATATATAAAGTGTGGATTTGGGGACTACTCAAGCTTTATACGTGCATTTAAAAAAGCCTACGGAATCTCTCCTAAGGATTATTACAAGAACTTTAAGAACTATTAGAATTTAAAATTTCACCATATTAGCAGTAAGATAAGATAAAAATATAAATAAGTTTTAATAGTTTTTGATCTGGAGTAATTAAAAATTAACCTAACTTTTTATAAAACGTGATAAGGCATCTCTGAAACTCAAAATTAAAAGTGAATAGTTTTTAGTTATAGAAGTTTTACTTAAACTTTGTTTAATCAAAATTTAGAAATTTCTTCCTTAACTCTTAACTATCCACTTTTTAGTGCTTTTATATTTACGGCTTTTAAATTAAATCTATTTTATTTTGAACAAATTTCTTAAAATTATACCTAAAATTTAACTGTATTTATTTTTTACTATTTTTAATTTCAGTCCATATATCATCATATAATTTTGTAGTTTCTCCTACATCTTTAATAAGTTCATTTCCTTCTACCGCTTCTCTTGGTGGATAAACGGCTATATCATTTAGTTTATCTTTGTCCATTAAAGGATATGCTGCCTTATTTGGATTTGCATAAGGAAATTCTTCAGACACTTGGGCACTTATTTCTGGTTTATATATGAAATTTATAAATTCCTCTGCTAATTTTTTATTTTTAGCTTTTTTAGGTATTACAAAGTTGTCATATTGAGGAATTACTCCTTCTTTTGTTAAAACCACCTCTAAATTAGGATTTTCAAGTTTAGCAAGATATGCTTCTGTTCCCCATACATATCCTATAGAAGCTTCTCCATTTATAAGTAAAGTCTTTGGAGATTCACTATCAAAGGCTTTTACATTTGGCATTAATTTTATTAAATCCTCTTTAGCCTTTTGAAGTTCCTTTGGATTTTTTGAATTTATAGAGTATCCATTCTTTTGTAGAGCTAGCCCTATCATAACCCTTGGATCATCCAAAATTACCATAGAATTTTTAAACTGGCTATCCCATAGATCATCAAAAGAAGTAATTTTTTTAGTTATTTTAGTCTTATCTATTACTATATTGTTGCCTCCCCACATATAAGGTAAGCTATAAGTATTTTTAGGATCAAAGGCTAAATCAAGTACATTTTCATCTATATTAGCTAGGTTTGAAATATTATTTTTGTCTATTGGTTGAACTAATTTTTGTTTAGTCATTATTTCAATAGCATAATCACTGGTAACTACCAAGTCATAAGGCACATTACCTCCCATTAACTTTGCAAGCATTTCTTCATTAGATGAAAAAGTCGAATAATTTACCTTTACATTGTATTCTTTTTCAAACTGTTCAACAACAGACTGCGGTAAAAATTCTGACCAGTTAAATATATTTAGCACTTGCTTTTCTGTTTTAGCTGTATTACTGAAAATAGTAAAGCCCATACCAGTAACCATTAATAATATTACTATAAAGGATAGCGCCTTTTTTACTTTTTTATTTTTAAGCATATTTCTTCTTATACCTTCAGCTATAACTACCATACTTAAAGTAAATACCATCATCACAGTAGATAGTGCATTTATTTCAGGGGTTACACCAAACTTAACCATAGAAAATATTTTAAGTGGTAAAGTATTACTATCTGGTCCTGCCGCAAAAAAACTTATAATAACATCGTCTAAAGATAGTGTAAAGGCAAGCAGTGCTCCTGATATAATTCCTGGTGATATTACAGGTAGTGTAACCTTAGTTAAAGTTTGCCAAGGTGTAGCACCTAAATCTTGAGCTGCTTCTTCTAGTGCAGAATCAAATCCATCTAACCTAGCTCTAACTACTATAATAACGTAGGAAATACAAAAGGTTATATGAGCAAGTATTAAAGTTATAAGTCCTGCAGGCAAATTAAGGGAAGAGAAAAAAGCAAGCATAGATATGCCCATAACTATTTCAGGAATAACTACTGGAATATAAAGTAGTCCCTCCATAGCCCTTTTCCCCTTAAATTTATATCTATACATACCTATAGCAGCTAAAGTTCCTATAATTACTGCGAAAAAAGTACTTATAAAAGCTATTATTAAGCTGTTTTTTAGTGCTTCTAATATCTGAGTATTATTTATTAAATTTTTATACCAATCTAATGTAAAGCCTGTAAAGGTAGCATTTAGTTTAGACTTATTAAAAGAAAATACTACTAGAACAAAGATTGGCAAATATAAAAAAATATAAACTAAAGTTGCATATATTTTACTTAGTAACCCTTTATTGTTTTTCATCATTAGCTAACCTCCTTTGTTCCCTTCTTTGGTTTATTTCCTTTAAAATAAAAACCTATAGCTATAAGCATTAAAATAATTAATATTACTGCTATAGCTGAACCAAAGGGCCAGTCTCTAGAGGTTAAAAATTGATTTTTAATTAGGTTTGAAATTAACATAGTTTTACTTCCACCCATTAAATCAGATATAAAGAAATAACCTAAGGTTGGTATAAATACAAGCATACATCCCGCTATAATACCCGGTAGAGTTAAAGGTAATGTTATTTCTTTAAAGGTTTTGTAAGGCGATGCTCCAAGATCATTGGCAGCTTCTATATAACTCATATCTAATTTTTCTATGGAAGTATAAATAGGTAGCACCATAAAAGGTAGCATTATATAAAGCATTCCTATAAATACAGCACCATCTGTATAAAGCATTTGCATTGGAGCATCAATTAATCCAAATCTCATAAGATATGTATTAATTACTCCCTCTGTCTTTAAAAGTATTATCCATGCATAAGTACGTACTAAAGAATTAGTCCAAAAAGGTAATATAACTAATAATAATAATAGTCCTCTATGTTTTTTATTTGCTCTTCCAATAAAATATGCAAAGGGATAACCTATAAGCAAACACCCTAAAGTAGTACTAATAGAAATTATTAAGGTTTTAATTAAAATTTGTCCGTACATAGGATCCATAAGCCTTTTATAATTTTTTAGTGTGAAAGGTAATCTTACGTCTCCATATTCACCTCTTGATAAAAAACTAACCACTAATACAAGAAGTAAGGGAACAACAAAAAATGTAATGAGCCATAGGGCAACGGGCCCCACTGTTTTAAATATAGGGGTAGATTTTTTTACTTTACCTTTTATTCCTTCTTTGTTTTCTAAAATAATATCCGTATTTTTGTTATGCAATTGCTTTTTAAAAATATTTGAAAAAGCATTGCTAAATTTCCCCCACATTAGTGCATCACCACAGCATATTTAGGATTCCATGTGGCAAACACATAGTTTTCATTGTGGTTATCTAGAGAATACACATCACTTATAGGCTCTGATACCACAAACTCTCTTCCATTTTGGGTAACAACAACGGTTTTAATCACAGATCCATTATAAATTCTTTGTTTAACACTTACTCTTATTCCTACCATTCCATTATCCACATTATTGGAAAGTTTGATTCTCTCTGGTCTAATAGCAAGGCACACTTCTTGTGTCATAGATGTAGGAGATCCAGTTATTAAAATTTCTTCTCCGTCATCTTCATCTAATAGATATTTATTATTATTCTTTTCCAAAATTTTCCCTTCAAATAAGTTAGTTTCTCCAATAAAGTTTGCAACAAACTTAGTTTTTGGTCTTTCATATATATCCGCTGGGGTTCCAACATGTTCTATAACACCTTTATTCATAACCACAATCCTATCTGACATAGTTAATGCCTCCTCTTGATCATGGGTTACATAAATAAAAGTTATCCCTAACTTTCTTTGAAGTTGTTTTAGCTCTAGTTGCATTTGTTTTCTAAGTTTTAAGTCTAATGCTCCTAAAGGCTCATCTAATAAAAGCACCTTAGGATTATTTATAACAGCCCTTGCTATAGCCACTCTTTGCTTTTGCCCACCGGAAAGTTCACTTGGCATTCTATTCTCATACCCTTCAAGTTGCACCATCTTTAACATTTCTGTTACTCTTTCTTTGATTTGACTTTCTGGTACATTTTTAACCTTTAACCCAAAAGCTACATTTTCAAAAATATTCATATGTGGAAATAATGCATAACTTTGAAATACAGTGTTAACACATCTCTTATATGCAGGCATCTTTGAAACTTCTTCACCATCTATGAAAATTAATCCATCACTTTGGTCTTCAAAACCTGCTATCATTCTTAATGTTGTTGTTTTACCACATCCACTTGGACCTAAAATAGTTAAAAATTCTCCTTTGTTTATATCTAGAGAAACTTTATCAACAGCTAAAGAATTATTCTCCAAGAATTTTTTACTAACATTTTTTAATTGAACCATTACCTCAATCAAGAAAATCACCTCTACCTTATAATATTTATTTATATAGATTTAAGTTAATTATTTTCTAAATTCATTGCTTTATTTTAGCTACATTCAATTCTATAAATACAAATTATGTAAAATTTATTACTACTTTTATAAAATTAAGTTGATCAAATAGAAATTTATAAATAAATAACCCCTGTGTAAAAATCACAGGGGTAAAGATTTTGCAATAATAATTTATAGCATAAGTAAACAATCTTTTTATATGGATTTGGAGTTAATTTAAGTCCTAAAAAAGTCATAAATAATTCCTTAATACAGTTTTTCATATATACATGAAAACTGAAGTATTTTTTTATCCATCCGCCCCTGTTTTTTCTTTATTTTTTGCTAATATAAAATTCCTACTTAGCAACTTGTCCGTAATCATAACATCCCTCTTAACAATTTTTTTATTATTTACAAAGTTAAATTCATAAATTTATGAATTATTTTTTAAATCTATCAGATTAGATTATAGCAAAGCTATAGAGAAAATTCTACAATTTATTTCATATAAATTGAAATAATTATGAGAAAAATTCCTTTATAGTAATTAATACTATGCTTAACCTGTCTATTATGACAATAATGAGCTATATTAAAGAAAAACTGTGCAATTTAAAAATTTACACAGTTTTTTATAATATTATTTTACTTTAAACTTTTTAACCATATTACTTAAATTATCGGATAACTCTGATACCTTAAGTGCATTTTGAAATACAATTTCTATAGAATTACTTTCTTCCTGAACAGAAGCTGTAGTTTCCTCAATACCTGCTGAGGTCTCTTCCGATACTGATGCTACTTTTTGAATTTCTTCTTCTATCTTTTTACTATTTTGCTGTATATTATCGAACTTACTAGATACATAATCAATTTTGTCTACTATTTCTGAAATATTCACATCTATAATTCTAAAGGTTTCTCCTGTCCCTTTAATTTGATTTGTTCCTTTTTCTACTTCTTCATAACCTTTTTCTAAAGAGCTTGCTACAGTTTTAGATTCATTTTGAATAGATATAACTAATTCGGTTATTTCATTAACTGAATGACCAACTTCTTCAGCTAATTTTCTAATTTCATCTGCTACTACAGCAAATCCCTTTCCTGATTCCCCTGCTCTTGCAGCTTCAATTGCAGCATTTAAAGCTAACAGATTAGTCTGCTCAGATATACTTTTGATAACCTGAACCAATTTAGATATCTCTTGAGATTGAAAGTCTAATCTATTTACTTTTTGTACTGATTCTTTAACAATATCATTTATGGAAATAATTTGGCTAACAGAACTCTCCATTTCATTTTTTCCCTCTTTAGTTATACGTAGCACTTCCTTTGATGATATTTTAAGAGATTTCTCACTTTCATTTGCCTCTTCAATGATATTGTTTAAATTTTGTGAGGAACTAGCAACTTCACTAGCGGATACCGCTTGTTCTTCTACACCTTCTGACATTTCCTCCATTGTAACTGTTATTTGCTCGCTTCCTTCTTTTATTCCTTGGGAAATTCTAATAAATTCATCACTTTGTTTCTTGATATCTAAAGTTGTATTTATTATTTGAATTATTAAATTTTGTAAACTTTCTAGAAGATTATTGAATGAAGAAGCTATTTCCCCTACTTCGTCCTTACTGTTGCTTTGTATCCTAGAAGTTAAATCCCCCTCATTATTAGAAAGTTCTTTTAATTTATCTGATATTTCAGCTAGGTTAGATATTTTTTTTACTAATACTATAAAAGTAAATATAATTAATCCTATAAGTATAATAATTAACCCTATTGTAATATTAAATAGCATATTAGATTTTTTTCTTTCTGCTTGTACATCAGATTCATTTCTAGAATTCATTTTTTTTTGAAATTCTAGAATTGGTTCCTCTATTTTTGCTTTATTATTATCATAATTCGAATCAAACATTAGCTGCCTTGCCTTATTAAAATCCTTTTTCTCAACAGATTTCATGGCTTCATCTTCTATCTTTACTAACTCATCCGAATTATTTTTTGACTCTTCAATTAAATTTAATTCTTCTTGTGGTGACCCTAATTCCTTCAATCGTTCTACCACGTGATCCCTTGTTTTTGTCTCTTTTACCTCTTTCCAATAATTATCATAAAACTTTTGTTCTCCAAATTGTACATATCTTCTCGCTTGATTTGTTAAATAGTCTGATGCATTTCTAAGATCTATTCCTAATTGTTTAAATTCCTTTTGCCTTTCAATAGTTAGTCTTTCATTCTTAAAACTTTTCCTTAGAGAATATACACTAAAAATATTAGCTAAAATTATAACAGTAAATATTGCACCCATGATTTTTAAAAATTTTGAAATTTTCATTTTATCACCTCTACAAAAATTATTTTCTTAATTTTTTTAATATATTTTAGATTCTGTAAATTTCTCTTAGAATAATATTATCTCTATTAAATATTCCTTACATATGTTAAACAATTTAATTAATTCGACATTTATTGATATATTTCCTTTATTTTATTAATTTTATTAATGTTATGATTCTTATATTTTATTGTTTTTTATTTTATATTTTTATACATATTTTTTTTAAGTTCATTAATATATGGAATTAGTTCTTTAAAGTTTTTCACATATACAAAATTAAAT
>Ga0129306_1002319_pt1 | contig 17306 bp, 17 predicted proteins | sample P827metagenome_FD_94438 | JGI IMG/M metagenome (GOLD analysis project Ga0129306, IMG submission 94438) | Capybara group fecal microbial communities from Wisconsin, USA - P827 metagenome | ecosystem: Host-associated > Mammals > Digestive system > Large intestine > Fecal | place: USA: Wisconsin... | reverse complement strand
ATAAAGAAAAAACAAGATATTTTATTAAACAAGCAATATTAAAATCAGAATATATTGGAAAAGATGCTGTAAGAGAAAAGTATTTAGAACAGATAAATAAAAGAAGAGAATCTTTGAAAATAGGATTTTTGGAAGGTGGAGCAGGTTCTATCTGGTCTAATACAGATTTATTTAATAAAACTGGTAAGAGTTTTAGACTTCTAATTGCAGATAAACAAGAATTTAATAGAAACTTTAATGGTGCTAGATATAGCAAAAATGGAACTAGATTTTTTACAACAGATAGTAATACAACAGACAAAGATGTTGCAGAATTATTTGTTTTTACTTTAGAAAAATTAAAAGAATTTTATAATATTGAACCAGTAAAAGAAATGGTAATTATAGATTATGATGGCGAAATAGATCTAACAACTTTTATAAAAAGAAATTGTTCGTAAAATTGAAATAATTTCTATTATTAGATATAATAATTTTGAAATTTTTTATAGAACGGAGAGGAAAAATTTATGATAGAAATAAAAAATGTAACTAAAAAATATGGAGACAATGTTGCTTTAAAAAATGTTTCATTTACAGTTAATGATGGTGAAATATTTGCATTTATTGGTCATAACGGAGCTGGAAAAACCACTCTTATTAAGTCAATTGTAGGAATCCATGAATTTGATGAAGGAGAGATACTAATAAATGGCAAATCAATAAAAATCGATTCAATTAATTGCAAAAAAGAAATGGCTTTTGTTCCAGACAATCCTGAACTATATGAACAAATGAAAGCAATTGATTTTATAAATTTTATATGTGATATGTATGAAGTATCACAAAAAAAAAGAGAAGAAAATATAAAAAAATATGCAAAAATGTTTGATATTGAGAAAAATTTAAATGATACTATAGAATCTTTTTCTCATGGTATGAAGCAAAAAGTAGCTTTGATATCTGCATTAGCTCATAATCCAAAAGTGTTAATTATGGATGAACCATTTGTAGGACTTGATCCTAAAGCTGTATATGATGTTAAAGAAATAATGAATGAAATGATTAAAGATGGAAAAATTATTTTCTTTTCAACTCACATATTAGATGTTGCAGAAAAGCTTTGCTCTAGAGTTGCAATTATTAAAAAAGGTGAATTATTAAAAGTAGGGAGTATGAATGAAATAAAAGGAGATACTTCACTAGAACAAGTTTTTTTGGAGTTGGAGGGATAATATGAAAAAATATTTTTCACTAATTAAAGCTTCAATGAGTGAAGGAATGAATTTATTTAAAATTAGCTCAAAAAAGAAAAATGCTACTTCAAAAATTGTTATTCCAATATTTTTAGCATTAACTCTAATGGGAGTAATGTTTTCATATGCAACTTCAATTATGGAAAAACTACATGAAGTACATATGGAATATGTTTTATTAACATTATTTATTTTACTAACATCAGTATTAACATTTATTGAAGGTATTTATAAATCAGGAAGCTTATTATTTAATTGTAAAGATGATAATTTGCTTTTATCACTTCCAATTAAGAAAAGTGTAGTTTTATTTATAAGAGTATTTAAATTTTATGTGTTTGAATTATTGTATAATTCAATATTTTTGCTTCCTGCTATTGTAGTTTATGCGATGTATGTAAAACCAGATATTTCATATTATGTAGTGTCAGTAATTGGAATATTTTTATTTCCGATTATTCCAATATTATTATCATGTATACTAGGAGCAATAATCACATTTGCCTCTTCTAAATTTAAAGGAAAAAATATTATTCAAACTGTATTTACCATTGCTTTAATATTAGGAATAATGTATTTATCATCTAATATGGAAAATCTTTTTGTAAACATTGCTAATAATGCATCTAATTTAAATGAAACAATTACAAATATATATTATCCAGCAGGAGTATTTATTGAGCTTGCAACAAGTTTTAACATAATTAAATTGGTTGAGTTTATAGTAGTTCATATAATATTGTTTGCTTTAGCAATAGCTTTAACAGGAAAAATATATTTTAAAATTAATTCTGGTAGTAAATCAATTAGAAAATCAAGATCAAATAAAGCATATAAAATTAAATCTAAGAAGCCAATTTGTGCCTTAATAACTAAAGAATTTAGTAGATTTATAAATTCTCCAGTTTTTGTTATAAATGCTGGATTTGGTTTGGTATTATTTATAATTGCATGTGTTTCTTTAGTTGTAAAATTTGATGAGGCAATATCCAATCTTATTGCTATGGATGCTATTTTTACTGCTGAGTATTTAAAGTCATATATACCAATTATATTATTAGGTTTAATTAGTGGTTGTAGTTTTATGACATCAATTACTAGTTCTATGATCTCATTAGAAGGTAAATCATTTAATATTTTAAAAAGTTTGCCAGTTAAACCATATACTGTTGTTCAATCTAAAGTATTAGCAGCTATATTAATTATGGTCCCTTGTCTTTTAATAGGGGATATAATAGTATTTGTAAAATTTCAATTTGATATGATAAGTACAGTATTATGCTTAATAGCATCAGTTTTATTTCCATTACTTGCTGAAACAATTGGAATTTTAGTAAACTTGAAATATCCAAGAATGGATGCCAAAAATGATACAGAAGTTGTAAAACAAAGTATGAGTTCTGCAATAAGTGTATTTATAGGTATGATTCTTGTAGGAGTTACAATATATATGTTGTATTCATTAGTAGGAACAAATCTTTCAAATAATGCTATAATGGCAATTTGTATTGGCGTTTTTGGAATTGCTTATTTTGCATTACTTATGATATTAAATAAAACAGCGACAAAGAGTTTTAATGATATAGATGTATAGAAAGAGAGAAAGTTTTATGAATCCACAAAAATATAAAATAATACAAAATAAATTTGGAAGAATAGATTTATATTTGTGTGAAACTAAAGATGGAAAGTATATATTAGGTATACCAGAGCATATGAAAGACAATGCAGAAATGTTTGTTGAAGCATATAATTCTGGTGGAAGAGAGACAGATACCTATTTAGAAAACGTTCAACACGCAATAACAGATAAAGGAAATCCAATAGAAAAAACATACAAAGATTTTATCACAGATTTTCCTATGGTTATACCAATAATTCCGTGTTTAAAAGGTAAGCCAGATTCACAACAATTATCTTTAGATTCAATAAAAGAATTTAATATACATGAAAAAACAAAAGATTGTATAGAAGAGGCTAAAGTTCAAATAGAAGAAATCACTGGAAAAAAGGTTCAAGATAAAATATTTTTAAGCGGATATTCTGCATCGGGATTATTTGCACAAAGGTTTGCTTTTATTTATCCAGAATTGATAAATAGAGCTTTAATTGGTGGTGCAGCAGGAACTATACCAGTTCCAACAAAAATGCTAAAATACCCAATTGGAATACAAGATTATGCAGAATTATTTGGAAAGGAATTTAATTCTGAGGCATATAAACAAATTCAATTTGGATATTATGTTGCTGAGAAAGAAGCAACAGAACCAGGTAGTTTTGATATAAATGGAGATAGAATACATTCAGATAAACAAATTGCTGCACCAATGCATGACATGTCTTTTAGAAGTGTAACTACCGAAAAAGATGTAGGAATACGCCAAAGGCAAATATTAGGAAAAACATTAGATGAAAGATATAAAAATGCAATAAAGGCTAATAAATTATATGGAGTGGATATTGAAGGAATTATTGTTAGCGGATCAACTCATAAAGAAATTCACAATGAAGAAATAACTCCTGCAGCAAAATATTTAAAAGAACAATTTATTAAATTTTATTCTGGAAAAAAACAGTTAGATCCAAATTATCAAGGGTGCTGTGCAAGAATCGATAATTCATTTCAAGAATCTAGAGAAGATGATAAAACTGAATTATTTACAAAGGAGAAATTTATGGGAAAAGAAAATGAAATAATTTCATTTTTTAAAAATCAAGTAAATGAAACTAATATAGAACATGTTATTTTAAAAATAAAAACAACATTAAATGAAAGCGGAAAAGAAGCAACAAAACATGTTTTTGAATTTGGTGATGGATCATCTCGTACCAGAACAATGACATTAGGGCTTAACAAAATAGATGCAGGTCCTATTGGCAATGTTAGTATGGGTGGGAATTTATCATCTGACAGAAAATTTATTTCAGACAATATTATATTAAATGTAGTTTCTGGTCTTGGTGATGTTATAAACTCAACTATGGGAGATTGTACAGAGGCTTATGAAATTTTAATAAAAAGAATACAAGAATTAGAGAATCCAACTTTTGATAATGTAATGAAAGAAGTATATATGACAACAGCAGATTTTTTTGGTAGTGTAGAGCAAGTTGATTTAAATAAAAGAACAGAATATTATCAAAATCTTGGAAATTTAGAATTAACAGGAAAAATATCAGATTTAAAAGGAAAAAGCATAGCTGCTTGTGTAGAAAGAGCTGCATTATCACAAAATTTATTAAAATTTTTAGGATATGATTCCATATATAAAGTATCTCAAATAACTAATGATGAATCTAAAGAAGCACATGCATATAACTTAGTAGCACATAACGGAAAGTATTATGTATTTGATGCTACAATTCCTAGAATTGATGAAAAGGGAGAAGTAACTCCTATAGTAGCAGAAATAACAAAAGATGCTTTCGAAACACTAGCACATCCATTAAAAGAAGATGATGTTTCTATAAAAACAGAACGAAAATCTGTTAGAGGATATAGAAAAATCCATTATAATTCTTGGAGTGAAAATGTTTTAGATACAACTGCTAGAATTAATGATGATAATGAAGAGGTATCACTATAAAATTATAAGGAGAATTGTTTTATGTGTTTGAAATTGACATTTACATAAAACTGTGCTAATATAAATCCATAATTTTAGGTATTTAGCGTTGATGAATAATGCAGAATTTGCATTTATTCATGGTCAGGTCAACAAAGCTAAAGCAAACTAAGATGGTCAACTTAATTTGCTTGTACCTTAAGTTGGGAGGAATTTATATGCCTGTTATTATGGAAGGCTTCAATGGAACTTTTATAGGCAATCAAGACACAGTATTTCAGGCTCATACTTCTGTTAGAGAAGCCATGATGAAAATCGACAACAATGAAGCAATTTCGAAAGATTCTGCAAATTCGTATTTAGAAGCTTTTGATTTAGTAGAAATGCTTCATGGACTTGACACAAAACAGAAAAAATATTGTGATTATCTGAAAAAACTGGCATAAAAACATATAACTTTGACCAAAAGGGAGCACTTATTTAATATAAGTGCTTCTTTTTATAAAAAAATTGAATTATATGAAGATTTAATTAAATTTTTATGATACAATAAACTCAATAAAAAATTAAGGAGAAATAATGAAGTGGAATATAAAGAATTCAAATATAATGCATTTATAAGTTATAGACATAATGATTTAGATAAATTTGTGGCTGAAAATTTACATCGTTTAATAGAAACATATAAAATGCCAAAAGCTGTTGTTGAAAAATATAATATAACAGATAAAAATATTAGAAGAGTATTTAGAGATCAAGATGAATTACCTATATCTTCAAATTTAGAAGAACCAATAATTGAAGCTTTACAAGATTCTAAGTTTTTAATTGTTATTTGTTCACCTAGATTAAGAGAATCTATTTGGTGCAAAAGAGAAATTGAGAATTTTATTAAATTTCATGGTAGAACAAATATACTTTGTGTATTAGTTGAAGGAGAACCCAAAGATTCTTTCCCAGAAGAATTATTAAGTTATGAAGAAAAAACAATAGATAAAAATGGTAAAGAAAAAGTTAAAACAGTAAAATGTGAACCTTTAGCAATGGATGTAAGGGGAGAGAATAAAAAGGAAATACTTAATAATTTAAAAACAGAACTTATTAGAATAATTGCTCCAATGTATAATTTAGATTATGATGATATAAAAAGAAGACATGAAGAAAGACAAATGCAAAAGAAAATAAGAATATTTGAAATGATTGCTATTGTAAGTATTATATTTGCAGTATATAGTGGAATTTTATTTTTCAAAATATATAAATCATCAGAACAATTAAAATATGATCAAGCAATAAATTTAGCCTCTTCTTCTAGTGATTTATTATTAAAAGATGATAGAAAAGGCGCTTTAGAAAAAGCTTATCAATCTGTAACAAAATATAATAACAATAAAATGCCAATAACAAGTAAAGGTTTATATGAACTAACAGAAAGTTTAGGTGTTTATTATACACCAAATAATAATTATGCATTATCTCAATTAGATACTGTTGGAATTGTAGAAAGTATAAAAACAGATTTAGATCAAAAACACTTATTATCTTATGATAATTCTAGAGAACTTGTATTATGGAATTTAGAAACTGAAAAGAGAATAAAAACAATAACAGATGTAGAATCATCTATTAAAGAAAACAAATATACTTTTGTTGGAAATAAAGGTTTTGCATATCAAAATAAGAATAAAGAAATAGTTATATCTGATTTAAATGGAAATGAAATAAAGAAAATTAATCTTGATTTTATAGTATCTAATTTATATTCTGGTTTAAATGGTAAATATATTTTAATTACAAATCAAAATAAATTAAAAGTTTATAATACAGACTTATATGAAGAGGTATCAAGTTATGAATTTGAAGAAAATACTAATATTTTAAATAATTTAGAATTTGATGAAGAGGAACAAAATATTGTATTTGCAATTCAAGATAGATCTCTTTCTAAATTAGTAAATAGTACAGCTAGTGATGAGATGACATTAGTAACGTTTAATATTGCAAATAAAAATATTACTGCTCAAAAAACTGTGAATGCTTATGAAATTACAAAGATGATATTTGATAAAGATAATGTTTATGTTTTATCAAATCAAGCTGATAATTTGCTTACAATTATGGATTTTATTTATTATAATTACAAAGATGGAACTGAAATTTTCCATAAACAATATGAAAAATCATATCCATTATCTTTTAATCTAAATTCAGATACAATACTTCTTTCTTCATGGGGAATATCATATTTACTTGATGCAAAAACAGGAGAAGAAAAATCAAAATTTTCTATTGGAAATAAAGTAATTGATTCATATGTACTTAAGGATTCAAATTACTATATGTTATTTACATCTAATGGAGAAGTACATATTATAAATGGCAATGATAATGGATTTAATTCTGAAGATAATGATGTTATATATGTTGGTTTATATAATTTTAATTTATCTATTTATGATAGATTTTTGAATACATCAAGAGGTATTGTTGCTTTTGCAAATAATGATAATAAAATTGTTATATACGGAAAATTACAAAATGATGATATTAAAGAAATTGAATATGCAGCAAGAAAATTTGATTCTTTAGCTCCATCAGAATATACACCAATAATTGAAGAATATAACTTTGAGAAAAAGAATTTGATATCAAATATATTTTATTCAGATGATAACAAATTATTATTTGTTGGATATACTAATAATACTATAGAAATATATAATAATGAATCAAAAGAACTTATTAACACAATTGAAAATAAAAAAGATATTAGTGTATGGTTAGGTAAGTATAATGATAAATATATAATAAAAGGAAGTAGGGGAGGCTATATTTTAAATGATAAGTTTGAAATAATAGCTTATGTACCAAAATTAGAGGATTTCAAAGATGATAAACTAATTTTAAAATCTGATTCAAAATATTATGAAGTTAAAATATATAGTGAAGAGGAACTAATAAATAAAGCCAAAGAAAAATTAAATAAAAAGGAATGGTGAAAAATGGATAGTACTTTTATTTGTGCTTGTGTAATAATTGCTTTAGGATTTTTTGTATATTTATTATATTTTAAAAATAAGAAAACGTTAAAAACGAACATACTATTAGCTTTAGCAACAGGTGTTTTTTCAATTGCATTTTTGGTTTATCCAATTCAAACTGAATATGAAAATGTGTTTACTAGAGTAATGGCATCTTTTATATATGCATTAAAATGTGCAGGACTTGGACAAAATTTACAAATTTTATCTAGAATAGATCTAAATGGAACAAATGGAATGCTATATTTTATATTGTTAAATAGTTTGTTTATTGTAATGCCAATAATTACGGGAAGTTTTATATTAACATTTGTTGAAAATATAATTACAAAAATTATTTTTTCTCTATTAAGAAACAAAGAATTACATATTTTTTCAGAAGTGAATTCTAAAACACTGTTACTTGCTCAAAGACTTCAAAACGAAAAAAATGCAAAAATTGTATTTACAGACGTTATTGATAAAAATAAAATCAATATAAATTCTATAAATATGACAGGAAAAATTACTGATATAAAATTTGAAAAGAATAGAAAAAAACTTAATTTTTATATGATGTCTGAAAATGAAGATGATAATTTAACAAAAACCCTAGAATTATTAAAAAAATACAAAAATAGACCAAATACAAAAATTAATATAGTTAACGATTCTGCTGAAGCTGCTACTATATTAGATTCAACAAATAAAGGAAAAGTTTTTGTAAATATTATAAACGAAAATGAAAGAGCTATATTTAATTTATTAGATAAAACTCCAGTATATTTGAACAGTATAGATAAAACAATATCAATACTTATTGTAGGATGCGGAAAACTTGGAAAAGAATTTTTAAAAGATGCAACTTGGTGTTCTATGGTAGCAGGATATAAATTAGAAATTTTAGTTATAGATATAAATGCAGAAAAAGTAAGAGACAATATTTATATAGAGGCTCCAGAAATTTTAGAGCATTATGATATAAAATTTATAACAGCTGATATAAAATCAGATGAAGCAATTGAAGTTTTAAAAGGTAGACCAAAAGTAAATTATATATTAGTTTCAATGAAAAGTGATGACAAGAATCTTGAAGCAGCTATAATGCTTAGAAGATTTTATTTAAGAGAATTTAAAAGAGAACCTATTATAAATCTTAGAATTCTTAATGAATATAAACAAGAACAAATTTCACATATTGTAAATGAAAAAAATAATTCATATAAATTAAACGCTTTTGGAAGTTTTGAAGATTTATATTTTGAAGACAATATTGTAAATTCAGATATAGAAAGAATCGCCGAACAAATACATTTAACTTATAATCCAGATGATACAAAACTAGAGAAATACAATTTACTTGAATACAATAAAAGATCATCACGAGCAAGTGGATTACATATTAAATATAAAATTTATTCAATATTACAAGATAAATATACTGATGATATGAAAGAAAACTTAAGATTATTTAGAGAATTGTATAATGACGAAATAGAAGAAATATTAACCAGAAACGAACATGACAGATGGAATGCATATACAAGAAGTATAGGATATATTAAAGCATCAATGGATGATGTTAAAAAATATTATGATAAAACAAATCATTATGTATATTATCTTGCTAGGATGCATCCAGCATTAGTAACTTTTGAAGAATTAGATAATTTATCTATCGAATTAAGTAATCTTACAGGTAGAAACGTTGATATGGTTGCATATGATAGAGATATTATTAAATTTATTAATGAAAGAGTTAAATTTTAATAAAAAAATACGGAGGAAAAATATGAAATGTGAAAAATGTGGTAAAGAAATATTAGCTGGAGAAAGTAAAATTTGTGCTGAGTGTAAAAAGGAATTGCTTAATAATATAAAAGAAGATTATGAAAAAGAAATTAATGAAAAAGAAGAGATTAGTGAAGAAATAAGTGAAGTTATACATTCTTTATTAAAATTATTTTTTATAATAAGTTTATTATATTATGTATATTGGATATTTTATACAATAGAGGGGTGCATAACAGGAGTTACTTCATGGCCGGGCAGTGATTCTAAAGACTATGGTTTAGATGCATTATTTTGGATGCTGTTAAGCTTTGGAACAAATACGTTTCAAACAAAATGTGTAGTTATACCAATATATCAGATTATATTTTTAATATATTCAGGAATTCATTCTTCAAAATCTAAAAATAAAAAGAACTAGCTAATTCAAAAAAGGGGAGAGTAATATGGAAAAAAGAAAAAAAAGAATAATAATAATTTTGATTTTTACAATTTTGCTATTGGGAGTTTGGTTTGTAATATTGAATTCATTGTTAAAAGGGCCAAGCGTAGATAAAGATACAAAGGAAAAAGTATCTAGTTTTGCTATAGAATATTTAACAGAAAAATATGGTGATCATAAGTTTACTATAAAAAGTATTGAATACAGATATCATATGTCTACGTTATTTGATTATTCAAATCCAGTAGGATATACTGTATGTTTTTACAGTAATTTTCCCAATAAAGTTTCTTATTTATTTATCAAAGGTCTTGAAATTGATGAATTAGAAGTTACATATGATGGATTAATACAAATAAATAATTTAAACATAAAATAGTTAAATTGAAATCAAGTCTCAAAAAGGGGAGAGTAACATGAAAAAGAAGAAATATGTAAAACTAATTATTATATTATTAATAATTTTACTGTTTATATTATTATGTTGGCATAAGTTTCAAGAATATTTATTTTTCCATCCATGGAATGATTTAAAAGCATATAAAGAATTACAAAAAAATAATGAATTCAAAGAAATTGAAATTAAAAATGATGAAGTAAATTTATCAGGATGGTTTTGGAATATCCAAAATACCAGCAGCCCTGCTCCTCTAGTTATATTTTTTACTGGAAATGCTCAAAATTCTTCAAACACTTTATATAATTATTATATTTCTGGAGTAATGAAAAAAGTTTTCGGAAGTTACAATTTAATGATAGTAGATTATCCAGGATATGGAGCAAGTAAAGGTAAGCCATCTGATGATAGTATGTTTATTGCTTCAAATTATATATTTGATTATGCCAAAAACATGAGTGAAGTAGATAATAATAATATAGTTATTATGGGATACAGTATTGGAACAGGTGTGGCTAGCTATTGTGCAAGTGAAAATAATGCCAATGGTTTAATTTTAATTGCACCATATGATAAAGCACTTAGTTTATATAATGATGCTGTAGATAGTTTTCATGGATCTCTTACTAGTTTAACAAGATATAGTTTTAATTCAGCTAGTTATGCAGAATCAGTAGATGAGCCAACTTTAATTATAACATCAAAAGCTGATGAAGTCATAAATTATAGCCATTCTCTAGATTTAGCAGGACATTTTTCTGAACTTAAAGACGTAATTATATTAGAGAATGTAAAACACAATGGTTATTTTGCACAAAATAAAGTATTAAATGAAATACAAGAGTTTTTGAATAATTCTAATTAGAGAATAATGCTAAATAATAAATATAAAAAATCGTGATATTATTTTTATTACGATTTTTTTTGATTACATAATATAGTTGAATATTATGTAAATTTGTGTTATACTATCTGTATTCGTTCAATATAATTGAGGTTTTCCTCGTTTATATAAATCATATATGTTAGTGTAAATTTATTTAAATAATTTTGAAAGGTCAGACACTAACGCAATCTAAAGACAAGTATGCTTTTAAGGAGGTTTTATCATGTTTTGTTATGATGGCGAACGATTATATTTCATTACAAAAGAATCTGCTAAAGAGGGCTTAGAAAAGTTTCTCAAAGAGAAATTTGAAAAAGTATACTCTGAAAGAATAGCAAAGACTCTTATGCGGGATATAATCGATAACACTACAATTCCGAATGAATATAATAACGAAAATGTTCTTTATATTCTTTCTAGTTGTGGTTTCCCAAATGAGACCAAAAGGTATATCATTACGAATTCTGGCATAAAAATTGATAAAAAATGTGAATTTCCACTTCCTCACTGTTCAAAGCAAAGTATGAATGAGAGCCAAATTGAAAACTCATATTATGCAGAACGCTCTGAATTTTTATTGGCTTTATCGAATGATAACTTACCACTAATAGACAATTTCGGTATTAGGAGTAGTCTTGAAGTTAATAATTTCATGTTTAGAACTGTAAAAAGTTACGTATATGAAATTAGTTCTTATGTTGATATTCTTTTTAACCATGAAGTTAGTAAAGAATTATCTGAAAAGATAATTGATGCTGTTTCTATGCAAGAAGAAGGAATTTTTATATATTACATTATTGAGGATTCAAAGCCGGCTTTATATAAAATTTCCTTAAGTGGGGTTTCAAGAATTGCTGAAAATGGAATGTGGTCTGCTAGCTGTATTTCTGATATACTGCAACGAAATATCAATGTTAATGGATTAAGCCAAAACGTTCAGAATATAAGCAATCAAGTTCACAATTATCTTTTTTTCAACTTTGCGTGGCAAGAAGAGGAACTTGCAAATCCAATTTCAATATCTAGAGATGCATTTGTTTTTAAGAAAACCGTTGATGACATCGACTTCTATCTTACAAAAGGTTATACATGGATGTCAGATTTGTTAGAAGTTCAATTAAAAGATTTAACATGGGATAACAAAGTAGATGGGAATGTTTATTTTCCTAGATACAAGGGTTTTCAATTATTAGAACCGCAAGATTTGACATATGTATTCTATCGTAAAGACCGTTCTATAAGAGACGGATCAAAAATAATTAGCCGATTGGATCATTTCAAATTTAATGCCAAAAGAAAAACTTATGATGATATGGCACAAACAACAATGGTTCGTATTGCAGTAGCTCTTAATAACTAAATATGATTAAAATCAAAAACTCTCAATTATTATTGGGAGTTTTTGCTTTATACATGGAAAACAAAATCAAAAAAATATTTACAAAAAAAGAAAAGAAAAATATAATAAATACAAATTTAAATAAAAAGGATTTTTTATAGATAAGGAAGTGATTTAAATGGAAAAAATAACTTATGTAACTGGTAATTGGGCTAAAATAGCGAGTGCTAAACAAGCTTTAGAACCTTTAGGATATGAAATTGATAATATAAAAATGGAAACGCCAGAAATACAAGCCGATGATGTAACAGAAGTTTCTAAATATTCTGCAAAGTGGGCTGCAGAAAAATTGAATGTTCCTGTTTTAAAAAATGATACAGGTTTATTTGTTCAAGGTTTAAAAGGCTTTCCAGGTGTTTATACTCATTATGCAGATGATACAATAGGAGTAGATGGACTTCTTAAACTAATGGAGGGCATGGAAGATAGAGCTGCTTATTTTAAGGAATCTATTGCTTATTGTGAACCTGGAAAAGAGCCAGTTGTTTTTGAAGGATTAACTAAAGGAAAAATTGATATTAAAAAATCTGGAACATTTGGGTGGAGCTGGGATTTTATCTTTATTCCAGAAGGAGAAAATAAAACCTTAGGTTGCTTTCCTGATGAGGAAAGATGGAATTTTTGGAGCTTGGACGCTTATAGAAATTTAGCTAAATACTTGAATGAAATTAATAAGAAAAAATAGTGTTATTACTTCGAGAAGAATTAAAAGATGAAGTGGTTGTCGCAAAATTTGAGAATACCACCGAACATGGTGCTATTAAAAGAAAAACTCAAACACATCAAATTGAATATTATTGATTATTTCAATCGGTTATCGTGTTAAATCTAAAAATGGAGTAATATTCAGAAAATGGACAAATCAAATTTTAAAAGATTATATGTTGAAAGGATATGCTATAAATAAAAGAAGATTAGAATATTTAGAAAAAACTGTTAAATTAATAGACATTGCCAACAGAATTGATGAAAGATTAGAAGGAGAGGAAGCAAAAGAAATATTAAAAGTAATTGGAGGATATTCAAAAGCATTAGATTTATTAGATGATTATGATCATAGAACTTTAAAGATAATTAAAGGAAATACTGATGAGCGAATGATTAAATTTGTTATTCTTTTATATTTATGATATACTTTTAATCAACTATAGAAATAGGAAGGATTTTATTTATGAAGAAAAAAATTATTTTTATTTGTATTATTATTGCTATTGTTGGAATAGTAGGTATAATAGCATTAAATAATAAATCAAACATTATTTTATTAAATAAAACTATATATAATTATCCATATAAAGAAGTAATTAAAATAGAAAAAAATGGGAAAGTATATAAAAGTAAAATAGTTGATGAATTAACTAAAGATGGAGCACCTAAAGATCAATTTACATATACAAAAACAATTTCAGATGATGATTTAGACGAAATAGAAAGTATTATTAATCAAATGAAAATTGAAGAAAAAAAGAAAGAAAATTTTTCTGAAAATTATGGAATAGCTGTAAATTTTGGCGAAGATAAATTTTATGGATGTGAATATTTTTTGCAAGAAGAAGTAGATAAACTAAATTCAATTATTAAAAAATATGAATGAAATATTAAAATACTATACAAAGTAGGATAATTTGAAATAATGATGAAAATAATTTTAAATACTAATAAATAAAAAATACTATATTTGCAGTTTTGGAGGTAGGGGACTTAAATCTTCAAAATTGCAATTTTTTTGTTATTTTTATAAAAATACATATTTTTGATAATTTTTTCAATTTTCAGATTTTTAATAAAATTTATAAAAATTAAAATTTAATAAAAAATTTTTTGAAAACAAAATGAAAAATATTTTTTATAAAAATGAAATTTACAAAAGAGGGAAAGAGAAATATAATTTAATAAATAAAAAACAAATTATTAAAAATATATAAATATGTGAATTCAAAAAAATTTTTCAAAAGAAAGTGAGGGAGGCGGTTATATTTAGATCTATATCCGTTTATTTAGGTTAATATAACTTTGCGCAAAATCAAAGTTTTGTGCAAATAGAGATAGGATCAAAAATATCCGTATAACCTTATTATATCAACACTTTCAGCCATTTGCTCTTTTTTATATTCATTATATTATGTATTATATCATCTTTGCATGTCTATATAATACTTATGTATCTTGTTTATTCTTTTATATTTTCAATATTAACCTTTTTTATGTTTTACTTATATAAGTTATTGTCTCTAATTTATAAACGTCTAATTTTTGATTTTCATCTCTTTATTTAAATCTGTTTAATATTTTCAATAACAAGTTGTATTACCTTGAAATAAAAAACGCTTAAAATCGATTTTAGAGCTTCGCTCGAAAATGACCATATATTTTAGACAACAAACTATAAGGGTTAAAAATAAAAACGGCTTAAAATCGATTCTCGTGTGTCGTTGTTTTGAGCATTTTTCGTATTAAATACTAGTAATATCAATACATACAAAGATTTTATATAATTACAAATTTTAGATATAATTATATAAATACACAATAAAAAATCAATAATAATCATATTTGAGAAGATCAATTTAAAACGATTTAAATCAAATATAATAAATCTAATGATAACTTTTATTAGTTAAATATTAAAACAGCTTAAAACCGATTTTCAGTAATATAAAATTATAAGAAAATATTTTTATATAGTAATTTTTTTTAATTTTTTTACAAACAACAAATGTTCGCTTTTTGAATTTAAAAAGCGAACATTGTAATTTTATTAAAATTTGACTTTGCACAAAAATTTAAAAATTATAAATTTATAAATTAATTTTGAATTTATAAATTTTTAATAATTTTTATAATTTATTAAAATTTATTTTAAATATTTTTTCAGAAATTTAATTTATATTATATTTTTTATTTGATTCAAATTTTTTTTAAATTATTTATATATTTGCAATTATATATTCTATTTTTAGGAATACAAAAAATCAGCTATTCCCCCCTACTCTGCTGTTTTTATTATTAAAATCAAATATAATAAAAGATATTAGAAATCTAAATCTCTAATATCTTATTTACATTATATTTTAAAACTATTGAAATAGTAAAATTAAAGAAGGCGCCGAAGTGGGCGCCTCAAGGTTAAGAGAAGAATTGTGTTGATCCAACCTTGTTGTAAACTGCAAGTGCAGCCTGAGCTGCCTCGGCAAAGATCTTGCGATCCTCTTCAGTCATGTCAAGGTTGGTACTTGCATTGCCCAGTACGGCTGCCAAAGCTTCGGTAGTCACGCTGATAAGCGTTGCCATCTCATCTTTGTTCAGCTTCTCAGGGTTGGTTGTGATAACGTTGTTCATCTCATGCAGATCCATAGAGGATCCTCCTTTCATAGTGTGGCTAGAAATATCCAGCCTTGATTCGAATGCTTACAGATATATTATACCACATTATGTTAATTTTGACAAATAATTATTATATATAGCTTACACTTAAGATTTTCTATTACAACATTATATTGATAATACTTACATTTATTGTTATTTTACATAAATTATGGTATAATTATTGTATAAACGCTCTTTTAGAGCGAGTACATATACAACCTAATATAAATGTGACAGGAGGCATTTTTATGGAAAGACTAAAAAAAACTGTTCAGGCCGTTCGCAAAGAAAAGGAAGCTATGTTCAACACAATCTTAGAGGATTACCTCAACAAAGCATCTGCAAAACTAAAAGAGTATTTGAGACAGAGTGAATCTGGTAAAAAGAATCTTTTTGGATGCACTTATTTTTCTGTTGAAATTGCTGATATCGATTTTGATACTTGTACTGTAGAACTTGGCAATGATGTTTGGTGCGAAGAGGAATTTACTTCTTTCGATTATCCAGAGCTTATAACTCCATGTGACTATGATGGCACGGTTTTCAAGAGCAGCTATGACCGCGAATTAATAAACCGATTCATCGAAATGTTAGAAGATGCAGGATTTGAAAATATCTTTTTCTACTCTTCAAGTCCTAACTATCCCGCAGTACTTTTTCCATTTTTCTGCGTAAAGTAATTACTCCTGTCATATACAGGTTAATTGCAAAAGAGCACCTTTCATTTGGGTGCTCTTTTCATATTATCTTTCAAAATCAATATTATTATTAATATTTTTATTTTGGGTAGTAATAGAATTTTGATTTTCGTATTGAGTCTGTTTTTCTACTTCTCTTACTCTTAATTTTTTCCAAATTGATTTAGCCGCTTGAACTTGAATAACTGAAGTTTCTCCTTGGAAAAATGTTTGAATATCATTTTCTATTTCTTGTTTTCCTTCAAATGTTGAATCACATGGTATTTCTGAATAAAACTCATTTATTAGTCTTACCATTTGAGTAAATTGTTCGTGCATTTCTGGTGTAATAGATGCTCGATCTTGTTTGTGTTGTTCTAATGATTTAGATAGTTTCTCTTTTGCTTGATCATTATATTCATTTATAGCACTTAATAATTCATCAATTCCAACTGTATCTACTATTTTTCGCAATATTATTTGGCATAAATTTTTGCATAAAGCATTGTTCAAACAATTCTTTATGT
>Ga0129306_1002318_pt1 | contig 17331 bp, 15 predicted proteins | sample P827metagenome_FD_94438 | JGI IMG/M metagenome (GOLD analysis project Ga0129306, IMG submission 94438) | Capybara group fecal microbial communities from Wisconsin, USA - P827 metagenome | ecosystem: Host-associated > Mammals > Digestive system > Large intestine > Fecal | place: USA: Wisconsin... | reverse complement strand
TCGTACCACTTGGTCATGCAGTTGCAGATGTTGTTGCAGCAGAGCACGAAGTCCGGCTGCGGGATGCGCATCTGCTTGTACGGCTGGATGGCGTTGAGACGGAGCTCCTTCTCGCGGCCCTCGGGCAGCGCCTCGATCTCATGGATATCGTCGATGACGATATAGGGCTTCATGGTCTTGGGGTCCTTCTTGGGCTTGCCGGTCGCCTCGTCGATGACGACGTTGCCGTTCTCGTCCTTGAGGGGACGGCCGCTGGTCGGGTCGATGACGTACTCGCCGGTCTCGAGGTTGAGCTTGCGCGACGCGCGCTTGCCCGCCGCGTAGGCGAGGCTGATGCGGGCGTAGCCGCAGATATCGTTGTCGAAGCCGAGGTCCTCCGCCGCCTGGCACATGATCTCGCCGTCGCGCTGGGCGGCGATGCCGGCGGCCTGGTTCTCGGGATACATGACGTTCAGGTCAAACGCCTCGGCCAGCTCGCAGGGGAACTTGGAGCTGGACCAGCCGACGAGCTTGCCCTGCTTCTTGGCCTCGCGGGCGTCGGCATAGACGTCGTCCACGACCTTGCGCAGAGCGAGTACGCCGGGGGAAACTTCTTTGGCCATAGTGATCTCCTCCTATTCGGAATAATTTTACTTGCTTGCCTTCTGATATGCGAACAAGGCCGCGCCGAGCGCGCCGTTGTACTGCGTGAGAGGGCTGGTGTGGATCTCGTGCTGGAGCTGGCGCACGAGCGCCTTGACGATGCCGTGGTTCTGCGCGACGCCGCCGGTCATCACGACCATGTCGCGCACGCCGACGCGGTGGCACAGGCCGACCACGCGCGCCGCGACGGAGCGGTGGATACCGTCGATGATGTCGCACTTGTCGGTGCCCATGGCGAGCTGGGAGATGACCTCGCTCTCGGCGAAGACGGTGCAGGTGGAGCTGATGCCCACCTCGCGGGTGGAGCGGTCGCCCAGGTCGCCGAGGTCGCGGGTGTTGACCTCCAGCACGCGCGCCATCACGTCGAGGAAGCGTCCCGTGCCGGCGGCGCACTTGTCGTTCATGACGAAGTTCTTCATCATGCCGTTCTCGATCTCGATGACCTTGACGTCCTGTCCGCCGATGTCGATGACGGTGCGCACCTCGGGGAAGAGGAAGGTCGCGCCCTTGGCGTGGCACGAAAGCTCGCTCATCTGCATATCGGCAAGCCCCTCGAGGGAGTTTCTGCCGTAGCCGGTGGCGAGGATGAAGTCCATATCCTCTTTCTTCATCTGCGCGTTGGCGAGCACGCCCTCGATGGCGCGCTGGGGGCCGGACGTGCCGGTGCCGACGGCGACGAGGGACTTGCCCACGATCTCTTCGCCGTCCCTCAGGATGACGCATTTCGACGCGGTGGACCCGACGTCGATGCCCATGGTGTAAATTGACATAAATTTAGCCTCGCAGCGTTTCGCGCCGCGCGCGGCGCGAAAGAATTTGAATCATTTTTTCTGACGACATGCGCGTCAGAAAAAATACTTTGCGCGGAGCGCCCGTGCGCCAACGGCGTGCGGGAAGCGCAGCGAATCCTGCGCAAAGTAAAGCGGTGAAACCGCTTTACTTTGCGTAAAGGTTGTTGAAGTCGCGGATGATGCGCGGCAGGAGCATCTGGTGGAACGGGCAGATGCTCTGCGGGTTCTGATAGCAGGCGTTGACGAAGGCCTGGATGTACGGGCGCATATCGTTCATGTCGACGATCTCGTCGCACAGGCCGAGCTTGGCGCAGTACTTCGGGCGGGACTTGTCGCTGTACTCCTGGATCAGCTTGTTCATCTTGTCGATGGTGGGCTGGAGATCCTTGCCCTCCTTCTTGTCCTTGACGAGGCGGCGGGAATACATGGCGGTCGCCGCGGTCTCGCCGTGCATGACGTAGATCTCGGTGGTGGCGGTGCCGATGGAGAAGGCGTTGTTCGCGTTGCCCTGCGGGCCGCCGAGGACGTAGTGCGCGGCGGCGGTGCCCTTGCGCAGCGTGATCTCCATCATCGGCAGGCCGCTGGACTGGATGGAGTAGATCAGGCTCTGGCCGAGGCCGAGGAGCTCCGCGCGCTCGGCGTCGTTGCCGACGTCGATGCCGGTGGTATCCTGGATCCACAGCATCGGGATGCGGTCGCGGGCGCAGAGGGTGACGAACTCGTTCATCTTGATGAGGCCCTGGCGGTACAGCTTGCCGCCGACGCCCATCGCGCTGCCGTAGGTCGCCATCTTATACTCGGGATAGTTCATCAGCATACCCTGCATATTGGCGACGACGCCGACGAGCATACCGTCGATCTTGGCAAGGCCGGTGATCATCTCGGGGCCGTAGCCCTTCTTGTACTCCATGAACTCCGAGCCGTCGATCAGGCGCGCCATGACCTCGTACATATCGTAGCTGCGCTTCTGGTTGAACGGGACGATGGAATACAGGTCGTTCGGGTCGAACATGGGCTCCTTGGGCTCGTCCACACGGAAGAACTCGGGATCGTAGGCGGGGAGGTAATCCATGTACTTGCGGATGGCGTCGAGCATACCCTCCTCGTCGACCTGGACCTCGCGGAAGAAGCCGGTCTCGCTGTAGTGGATGGCGACGGTGCCGGGGATGTCCGCCTTGAGGTTCTTCTGCGCCTCAATGAGCTTCTCGGCCTCCTCGAGGTCGACATAGCCCTTGGGGTTCATGCCGCCGACGATGCCCGCGCCGCCGACCGCCATGTTGGCGTCCTGATGCGCGACGAGGATGGTCGGGCTGATGGAGTGGTAGCCGCCGCCGGCGGGGTTGGTGCCGTAGATGCCGACGATGACGGGCACGCCCAGCTGGTTCAGCTCGCTGTTGCGATAGAACGGGGTGCCGCCGCCGCGGCGGTTGGGATAGACCAGCTCCTGCTGGTCGAGCTTCACGCCGGAGCAGTTGAGCACGTAGACCAGGGGGATGTGCAGGCGCTTGGCGGTGTCGCTGCCGCGGAGCAGGGCTTCCGCCTGACCGGGCACCCACGCGCCCGCGAGCTTCTTGTTGTCGCTGGCGATGATGACCGCCCACTTGCCGTCGATGCGGCCGAGGCCCTTGACGATGCCGACGCTGCCGTCCTTGTTGTCGCCGGGGTTATAGAGGCTGTTGAGCGGGCACCAGGTGTCCTCGTCCACCAGCTCCATGACGCGCTGCATGGCGGTCCACTGGCCGCTCTCGTTGAGAGACTCGGTGGAACGGCCGGCCTCAAGCGCGGCCTCGCGCAGCTCGTGGATCTCCGCCTCGACCTCCTGGATCTCGGCGATGTTCTCCTGGTTGACCTTGGCCAGCTCATGGCCGATGGTCGGCATGGTCTGGAAATAAGTAGGCATGGAATATTCGCTCATACTGTTATCTCCTTTATATAGATTAACATTGTGATTCCCGCCCCCGCTTTGCCCCGCGCCCATTTGCCGCCCGCGGGCGGCAAAGGAACCGGATCGAAATTTCTGACGACCTGTGCGTCAGAAATTTCTCCTTGCGCGGAGCGCCCGTGCAGCCGCCGCGCGGCTGTGCGGGAAGCGGAGCGAAGCCTTCTCAAACAAGAGGCTCCGCCTCTTGTTTGAAGTTTAGTCCTTGGGCACCTTGATGAACGCCTGGCCGGGGTCGATCTCCTCGCGGATGAGGCGGATGATCTCGGGGCTCGGGCCTTCCATCTGCTCGGCGCGGGAGCAGTCGATCTCGAAGCCGGTGTTCTCCTGCACCATCTCGGCGGTGACGCCGGGGAACATGATGGCGCAGTACATACGCTTGGTCTCCTCGTCGAACTTCATGATGCCGAGGTCGGTGACGACCATCTGCGGGCCGCGGTTGCCGGGCAGGCCCGCGCGCTCACGGCCGCCGGGGCCGTCCATCCAGCCGCAGGAGGTGATGTAGTCGACCTTGTCGATGAAGCGGCGCTTCTGGTGCTGCATCATGATGATGGTGTTGCAGTAGGTGGCGATGCCGTTCGCGCCGCCGGAGCCGGTGAAGCGCGTGGTGGGCTGGAGGTAGTCGCCCTTGCCGAAGATGCAGGTGGAGTTCACGTTGCCGTAGGGGTCGATCTGCGCGCCGCCGATGAAGGCGACCAGACGCTCCTCGTCATGCAGCCACTCGTTCGCCTCGAAGCCGACGAAGCGGATGTTCGGCCACTGGACGGCGCAGTGCGCCATGAAGCGGTTGTCGCCGACGGAGCGCGGCACCTCGACGGGGTCGCAGTCCATCAGGCCGGACTCGACGATGGGGTGGCAGCTCGGGCAGACCGCGCGCTTGGCGAGGGACGCGCCGATCAGGGGCAGACCGGTGCCGACGATGACGATCTGGTTTTCCTTGATGCTCTTGGCGATGGCGTACGCCTGCATCTCCTGTTTGGTGTACTTCGTGTAATCAGACATCTTAATTCTCCCTCCCTGTTCAGTGCGTCGTGGAATAGCCGAGGTGCGGCTCGTTCTTCAGGCGCATCAGGCGGCTGCCGCCGATCTTGTCGAGCAGCTCGGCCTGGTCCTTGCAGCTGTAGACCCACTTCTCGCAGAAGTCCTTGAAGGTCTCGGGCACCTTGGCGCCGGTCTCGGCGTCCTCGGCGGCCTTCTTCGCCTTGGCGAGCGCCTCGGCCAGCTTCTCGTCGCCGGGCTTGGCGTCGAGCGCCTTCTGCGCCTTGGCGGCGGCCTTCTTCAGCTGCGCGACGGCGTCCGCCTCGTCCTGATACTTGGAGGCCTTGTCGTACTCCTTGAGGGCGGCGTCGTCGTCATCGTAGTAGTCGTAGCACTGGGCGGGCCATGCGCCGTAGGGCGCCTTCACGACCGCCTGCACGCACTCGCCGAAGATACGGGTCTTGGTGGGATCGCGGCGGATGTACTCGTTGGAAACGATCTCCTCGCAGGTGACGATGGTCTTGCGCGCGGCGACGGCGATGTCGATGTCATGGAACTCGTCGCCGTTGATGATGCAGGTGCCGTCGGGGCTGGCCTGCTGGACGTGGATGAGCGCGGTGTCGATTCTGGGAACGGGGACGGCGACGACCTTCTGGCCGGGAACCATGGGGTTCTCGATCTCAACGCACTTGAGGTCTTCCATCTTGGGCATGCTCTTGCGCTTCTCCTCGCTGATGCCCCAGAACTTCATCAGGCCGCTGCCCTGCATCAGGCGCACCGGCAGGAACGGAAGGCCGAGGGACGCGGCGTGCAGCATGAGCATCAGCACGTCCTGAGAGTAGTCCTCATAGGTGAGCTTGCCCTGCTCGATGAAGGCGCGGAAACGGCGGGAAACGTTGGTGTAGCCGGAGTTCGCGGTGTAGCAGTTGATGTACGCCGCCACGCGGCCCTCGCCGATGAGCATATCGACCTCGCCGCCGCCGGGTCCGGCATAGACGATGAAGTCCTTCTGCCCCTGGCGCAGGATCTCGTAGACCGACGCGTAGGGTTTGCGGTTGGTGGTGAAGCCGCCGGTGGCGAGGACGTCGCCGTCCTCGACGTACTTCGCAATGGCGTCGTGCAGTGACATTACCTTGCTCAAAATAATTACCTCCCTGTTCCATCGGATCAATTTGGTGCGTCTGCAACCTTTCTGTCAAATTGGCGCACGCCCATCCGATTTGAATTCATTTTACATTATAGTAGAATACGCCTCTTTATTCAATGCAAAAATGATGGATAGCGCTCAAAAAACTGACCAAATTTTTTCACACATTTTTGTCGTATCCGTGAATAGAGAGCGTCTTCTTCTCAGCATCTTGACAAAAATCTGCAAGAATTCCTGCAAAAAAATACGCCGATCCCCCGCGCACCCGCTTGCAAGCGCGCGGAACGGCTGATATACTGGTGTCGAAAACCGTGAAAACAGGAGGTATCCCATGGACATTTCCGCTCTCATTTCCGACTCGGGCGTGAGCATCGGCACGCTGACGCTGGCGGCGGCGATCAAAGCGGCCGTGACGCTGCTTCTCGGCGTCGTTCTGATCCGCGTGCTGCTCTCGCTGTTCGACCGCGGCTTCGACCGCTCGGAGAAGCTCTCCCCGCTCAAGCGCCACGTCCGCCCCATCGTCAAGACGCTGCTGGGCGTGATCCTCGCGCTGGTGGTGCTGGACTCGCTGGGCGTGCAGGTGACGAGCTTCATCGCGCTGCTCTCCGTCGCCGGGCTCGCCGTGTCGCTGGCGCTGCAGAACACGCTGTCGAACATCGCCGGCGGCATCATGATCATCACCGCCCAGCCCTACGGCATCGGCGACTACGTGTCCATCGGCGGCACGGACGGCACGGTGGACATGATCAAGCTCGCCCACACCAAGCTCAAAACGCCCGACGGCAAGGAGATCCAGATCCCGAACAGCACCGTCGCCGCGGCGACGATCACGAACTACAACCGCCTCGGCACCCGCCGCCTCGACCTGACCTTCACCGCGTCCTACGACGCGCCGACCGGGGACGTGTACGCCGCGCTGCGCGAGGCGATGGCGCGCTTCCCGCAGATCCTGAGCGCGCCCGCGCCCGAGGTGCATCTGACCGAGTACGGCGCCAGCAGCATCAGCTATCTCGCCCGCTGCTGGGTCGCCGCCGCCGACTACTGGACGGTGTACTTCGGCGTGATCGAGGCGGTGCGCGAGACCTTCGCCGCGCACGGGGTCGAGATGACCTACGACCACATCAACGTACACATGGACAAGTGAATCCGCGCATAAAAAATCCCGCCGGACGGCGGGATTTTTTTGTATCAGTTCATCGCGGCGGCGTTCAGCTCGAACAGCTCGCGGATGCGGCGCAGCAGCGCAGGGTGCGCGGCGAGGTCGGGATCGCCGGCGATCAGCCGCTCGGCCGCGGCGCGCGCGTCGTGCATCAGCTCCATGTCGCAGGTCAGGTCCGCCACGCGCAGCGACGGCAGGCCGTGCTGGCGCGAGCCGAAGAAGTCGCCCGGGCCGCGCAGCTTGAGGTCCTCCTCCGCGATCTCGAAGCCGTTGTTCGTGCGGGTCATCACGGCGAGGCGGCGGCGGTTGTCCTCGCCGTCGTTGTCGGACACGAGGATGCAGTACGACTTGTGCGCCCCGCGCCCGACGCGCCCGCGCAGCTGGTGGAGCTGGGAGAGGCCGAAGCACTCGGCGTTCTCGATCAGCATGACCGCCGCGTTCGGCACGTCCACGCCCACCTCGACCACCGTGGTCGACACGAGGATGTCCGTCTCCCCGGCGGCGAAGGCGCGCATGGCGGCGTCCTTCTCCCTGGGCTTCATCCTGCCGTGGATCGGCGCGACGCGCAGGTCGGGAAAGACCTCGCTCTGCAGCTTTGCGGCGTAGGCGGCGACCGCCTTGCGCTCGTCGGGCAGCTCGTCGTTCTCCGCCACCATGGGGCAGATGACGTACGCCTGCCGCCCCTCCGCCACAAGGCGGCGGATGAAGGCGTACACGCGCTCGTGGTACGACGAGTCCACGGCGAAGGTGTCGATCTTCTGCCGTCCGGGGGGCAGCTCGTCGATCAGCGACACGTCGAGGTCGCCGTAGATCATCAGCGCCAGCGTGCGCGGGATGGGCGTGGCGGACATGACCAGCAGGTGCGGGTTGTCGCCCTTCTCGCCCAGCGCCGCGCGCTGATCGACGCCGAAGCGGTGCTGCTCGTCGGTGACGACGAGGCCGAGGCTGCGGTATTGCACGTCCGGCGAGAGCAGGGCGTGCGTGCCGATGGCGAGCGTCAGCTCCCCGTCCGCGAGGCGGGCGAGGACGTCGCGCCGCTCCTTCGCCTTGGTCGCGGCGGTCAGCAGCGCGCAGGTAAGCCCGAAGCGCTCCAGCAGCGGGGCGAGGGTCTTGTAGTGCTGCTCCGCGAGGATCTCGGTGGGCGCCATGAGCGCGCTTTGCAGCCCGCTCTGCGCCGCGTACCAGACCGCCGCCGCGGCGACCATCGTCTTGCCGGAGCCGACGTCGCCCTGCACCAGACGGTTCATCGGGCGCGCGGCGCACAAATCGCGCGCGACGTCCTCGACGGCGCGGCGCTGCGCGCCGGTGAGCGTAAACGGCAGCGCGCCGCAGAACGGCGCAAGGTCGGTCTTCCGGCACTGCCGCCCCGCCACGGACGCGCGGCGGCAGCGCAGCAGGCGCAGCCCCAGCGTCAGCAGGTACAGCTCCTCGAACACCAGCCGCCGGCGCGCGACGGAAAGTGCCTCGTCGTCGGCGGGAAAGTGGATGTTTTCGTAGGCGTAGCGGACGTGGCAGAGGCGGTGCTGCGCGCGCGCGTCCTCGGGCAGGAAGTCGGTCAGGTCGCCGCCGCAGGCGTCCAGCCCCTGCCGGACGGCGTTTTGCAGCAGCGTCTGGCTGACGCCGGCGGTCAGCGGGTAGACCGGCACGATGCGGCCGGTGACGCGGTTCTCGCCCGCCGGCTCGAACAGTGGGTTCGTCATCTGGCGGCGCGTCCCGCTCCCCTCCGCCCTGCCGAAGAAGACGTACTCCTCCCCGATGCGGAAGCTGTTTTTGAGGTAGGCCTGATTGAAGTAGGTCAGCTCCAGCGCCGCCGTTTCGTCCACGACGCGGAGCTTCACGAGGTCGAGCCCCTTGCGGATGTGGGAGAGGCGCGGCTCGCTTGCCACGACGGCGCGGACGCAGGCGTTCTCGCCGGGAACGAGCTCGGCGATGCGCCGGTACTCCCGCCGGTCCTCATAGGCGCGCGGAAAGTAGGAGATCAGCTCGCGCAGGTTCGTGACGCCCAGTTTCCCGAGCGCCTTTGCCCGCGTTTCGCCGATCCCCCTGATATATCGGACGTCGGTGGACAGCTCCGCCATGGCGTCACTTCTTCACATAGTCGATGTACTGGAACTTCAGCCCGTTTTCCTCCATGATCTCGCTCTCGGACTCCACGCGCCAGTCGGGGTGGTTGTCGAGGTTGGGGAAATAGCTGTCCGCCTCGCGCGTGGCGAAGACCTTGGTCACGAGCACGCGATCGCAGTCGCGCAGCAGCAGCGCGTACACGCTCGCGCCGCCGACGACCACCGCGTCCGGCCCGGCCAGCGCCAGCGCCTCCTCGCGGGTGTGCGCCAGCTCCGCGCCCTCGACGGGCGTCGCGCTGTGGGTCAGCAGGATGGTGCGGCGCCCCGCCAGCGGCTTGCCGTCCGGGAAGGTGTTGAGCGTGCGCCTGCCGACGATCACGGTCTTGCCGACGGTCAGCGCCTTGAAGCGCTTCATGTCGGCGGAGATGTGGAACAGGAGCTCCTCGTCCTGTCCGATGGCCCAGTTTTCGCTGATACAAACGATTGCCTGCATAAAGTTCAGCCTCTTTTCCAATCTCAAATGGCGATGGGGATCTTGTCCTCGAAGGGCGCGTATTCGTAGTTCTCCAGCTTGAAGCTGTCCTTGGTGAAGGCGTAGAAGTCCGTCACCGTCGGGTCGACGGTGAACGTCGGCGCGCTTCGCTCGCTCTCGCGGAGCATCTTTTCGATGATGGGGATGTGCCGGTCGTAGATGTGGCAGTCGGCGATGACGTGGACAAGCTCGCCCGCCTTCAGCCCGCTGACCTGCGCAAACATATGCACCAGCACCGCGTACTGCACCACGTTCCAGTTGTTCGCCGCCAGCATATCCTGGCTGCGCTGGTTCAAAATGGCGTTGAGCGTGCCGTTGCTGACGTTGAACGTCATCGAGTACGCGCAGGGGTAGAGCGCCATTTCGTGCAGGTCGGCAAAGTTGTAGATGTTCGTGAGAATGCGGCGGGAGGCGGGGTTGTGCTTCAGGTCGTACAGCACGCGGTCCACCTGGTCCATGTCGCCCTCTTTGTAGTGGTGCTTCACGCCGAGCTGGTAGCCGTAGGCCTTGCCGATCGAGCCGTTCTCGTCCGCCCACTCGTCCCAGATGTGGGAGCTGAGGTCGCGGACGTTGTTGGACTTCTTCTGCCAGATCCACAGCAGCTCGTCCACCGCGCTTTTCCAGTAGGTGCGCCGCAGGGTCAGGATCGGGAACTCCTTCGACAGGTCATAGCGGTTCACCACGCCGAATTTCTTGATCGTGTGGGCGGGCGTGCCGTCCTCCCAGTGGGGGCGGACGGTCAGGTCGTCGTCGCGGACGCCGTGGTTCAGGATGTCCTCGCAGGTCCGGCGGAAGATTTGATCGGCAAGCGCCATGGCGGTAGTCTCCTTACTTCGTTTTGCAGCCCGCGGCGCGAACCGCGGCGAGCGCGAGCTCCAGCGTCGGGTCGGTGTTGGGGTAGCGCAGGCGGTAGACGTCGAACGCGCAGGGCAGCTCGGTGCAGCCGAGCACGAGCGTCTGCGCGCCGCGCGCGAGCAGCGCCTCGCAGACGCCGCGAAACGCCGTGATGTCGTAGGTCGGGTCGCCGGTCTTGACGCCCTTGTAGATGAGGTCCATGACGATCCGCTGCTCGTCCGCCGCGGGGAGCAGCAGCTCGACGCCGCTGCCGGCGAAGACGTTCTGATAGATGCGCGTCTCCACCGTGCCGTCGGTGGCGAGGAGGCCCGCGGTCTTCACCCCGCGCGCGACCAGCGCGTCGCGCGTCAGCGCGATCATGTGCAGCACCGGCACGTCCACCGCGGCGGCGACGGCGTCGTAGAAGCAGTGGGCGGTGTTGCAGGGGATCAGCAGCACCTCCGCGCCCGCGGCGACGAGGCGCTTCGCGCTTTTGACCATCTCGGGCGCGGGGTCGGCGCCGCCGTGGAGCAGCGCCTCCGTGCGGTCCGGGATGTCGGTGTTGGAGTCGATCACGGTGCGGGGGTGGTCCTGGTCGCACGAGGCGGCCGTGTGCTCCGCGATCTTGCGATAGAGGTCAACGGTGGCGAGCGGCCCCATGCCGCCGATGACGCCGATGACTTTTTTGCTCATGCCTTCGCCAGATCCTCCGCGATGACGAGCTTGAGCGCCTCGACGGCGACCTTGACGGCGGCGGAGGTGTCCTCGCTCATGTCCTGATCCAGCCCCGCCTTCTCGCGCTCCTGGTTCCACACGACGTGGAAGCACGAGCCGCAGCGGACGTGCAGCGCCGCCGCCACGACGAACAGCGCGGCGGACTCCATCTCGCTCGCCTTGACGCCGAGACGCTTCCAGCTCTCCCACTTCTGCAGCAGCTCGTAGTACACGGGGCTCGCCTCGGGGCTGTGCTGGCCGTAGAAGCTGTCCTTGCACTGGACGACGCCGCTGTGGGTCGTGTAGCCCAGCGCGCGGGAGGCGTTGACCAGCGCGGCGGTGATGTTGAAATCCGCCACGGCGGGGAATTCGATGGGCGCGTACTCCATCGAGGTATGCTCGAAGCGGATCGCGCCGGTGGCGACGACGATGTCGCCGGACTTGACGTCCAGATCGATGCCGCCGCAGGTGCCGGTGCGGATAAAGGTGTCCGCGCCGAGCTTGTGCAGCTCCTCCATGGCGATGGAGGCGGACGGGCCGCCGATGCCGGTGGAGCAGACGCTCACGGGCACGCCGAGCAGCGTGCCGGTGTAGGTGGTGTATTCACGGTTCTGCGCGACGAGCTTCGCGTTGTCGAAATAGGCGGCGATAGACGCGCAGCGCCCCGGGTCGCCGGGGAGGATGACGTAACGGCCCACCTCGCCGGGGGCGCAATGGATGTGATATTGACGTTCCAGTTCCTGCATAACGATGACCTCCCATAATTTGATACCCTACATTATACAGCATCGCGCGGAGAATGCAAGCACTTTGCTCGGCTCTTGCACTTTTGCGCGCGCTCGGCTATACTGGAGCGTGGGTGATGTGAAATGGCTTACGATACCATTCTTTTTGATATGGACGGCACCGTGCTCGACACGCTGCGCGACCTGTGGGCAAGCACGAACGCCGTCCTGCGCGAGCTGGGGCATCCGGCGCGCACGCTCGACGAGATCCGCTCTTACGTCGGCAACGGCGCGGCGAACCAGATCCGCTGCGCCATGCCGGCGGGCAGCTCCGACGCCGCGCTCGCGGACGCGCTCGCGCGCTATCAGGCGCACTACGCCGCCCACTGCCGCGACCACACGCGCCCCTACGACGGGATCGCGCCCATGCTGGATCGGCTCTCGGCGGCGGGGAAACGGCTGGCGGTCGTGTCCAACAAGCCCGACCGCGCGGTGAAGCTGCTCAGCGCCGAGCATTTCGGTTCGCTCATCCCCGTCGCCATCGGGGAGACGCCCGATCTGCGCCGCAAGCCCGCGCCGGACACGGTGCTTGCCGCGCTCGACGCGCTGGGCGCGTCGAAGGCGGGCGCGGTCTACGTCGGGGACTCCGAGGTGGACGTCGCCACCGCCGCGAACGCGGGTCTGCCGCTCATCGCGGTGAGCTGGGGGTTCCGCACGCGCGAGCAGCTCACGGAGGCGGGTGCGCGCGTCATCGTCGACACGCCGGCGGAGCTGGCAGAGCTGTGCCTTTAGTCAAAAAAGCGGGCTTGCGCCCGCTTTTTTAGTTGTACGGCTTGCCGTAGTAGTATTCGTACGCCGCAAGCACCGCTTCGGTGCGGACGCCCGCCTTCAGCGCGGCGACGACCTGCGCGGCGGTGAGCGCCGGCTTCTCCGCCTTCTCCTCCGCCTCGCGCTGCTGCTCCGCCTCCTTGCGCGCAAGCGCCGCGTCCTCGCGCTCGTACTTCTCGCGCTGGGCGTCGAGCTTGTCCTGCCGCTCGAGCAGATAGCGCAGCGTGTCGGCGTAGGCGTCCGTCTGCTGCCGCGCCTCCTCCTCCGCGGCCTTTGCGATCTCGAGGCCGCCGGTGAGCCGCGTGTCGGTGATGGCGCGGTCGATGGCGCCCACGGCGCGGATGCGGTTCTCCTCGCCCTGGCGCAGCGCGTCCTCGTAGGCGGTGTCGTAGCCGAGGCGGGTGGTCTCCGCCGCGCCGCCGGTGACGCCGTTCGCGGCGAGCTGCTGGCTCAGGTTCTTGTTCGCGCGCATCTTGTCCAGATAGAGCTGGCGGAAGAGCCGGGAGTACTGCTCCTGCGTGCTGCGGCGGCTGTCCTCCAGCTCGTCCACCGCGCGCTGCACCGCCGCCGCGCGCGCCCCGCTCCCGCCGTCCCCGGCGGGGCGGGCGGCGGACAGGTTCGCCAGACTGCCCGCCAGCGCGTCCGCCGACGGGGCCGCCCCCGCCGTCACGCTCCAGCGCCCCGTGCCGGAGTCGAACGCGCTCTCCGTGCCCTTGCGCGCGTCGAGGATCGCGTTGATCCTGATGTTTTCTTCGTGCAGCGCCTGCTGCGTTTTCGCGTCCGAGCCGTGCCACGCCTCGGAATTCTGCGCGGCGAGCTTTTCCAGCTCGTCGTTCGACAGGGTGTTGAGATTGTTTGCCATAGCCTTCCTCCTCATTGAAATGCGCCCGCGCGGTCCGCGATGACCAGCGTGCGAAGCATATCGCCGCTGAGATCCAGCCCCGCGCCGGTGCCGTTGACCGCGCCGCGCGCGGTCAGCTTTTCGACCGTAGCGAGCGCCCACGGGGCGCGCGCGCCGATCTCCGCGACGGTTTGGAAGCGCGCCTGCGCCGCGCCCTCCGGCGCGGCAAGCTGCGCCTTGAACGCCGCCCACCGCGCATCGTCCATAAAATACGCCGGGCAGTGCTTGCCCGTCACGTCGAAGTGCCGCACGACGCGGCCGATGGGTATGCCGTACCGCCGCATCAGCATCCGCCCCAGCTCCACGGCGTTTTCAAGCGTCGCCTCCGACGCCATGAGCGCCCCGTCGCGCCGGGTGTCGCACAGCTCGATGCTGATGCTGTTCGCGTTGGTCACCACGCCGTAGAGCGTGCCGCCGCCGGTCCTGTCGCAGTCGCTCCACTTCTGCCCGCCGACCGCCCACGCGACGTACAGGTCCGGCACGCTGCGCGTGACGCCGCCGTCGTCCACAAAGTAGTGCGCCGACGCCTTGACCACCGTGCGGGCGTAGTAGGCGGCGTTGTTCGCCGCGGAGTCGCCGTCGTTGCCCGTGTAGTGGTAGACGAGCCAGCGCACGTCCGAGGCGAGGCGCATCCCGCCGTAGTTCGCGCTGTGGCAGGGCACGAATTCGATGTCGTCCGTCATGGCGCCCTCCTCAGTATCCGACATAGGTGTAGGTGAGCGCGCTCGGGTAGTTCGACGCGCCGGTGTACGCGGACAGCGCATTGGCCGGGACGTAGATGACGCAGTCGGCCGGGAGGTTGCGGAACGCGTTGCCGGCCGCGACGGCCGGCGGCACGGCGGGCTTGAAGCGTATGCAGCCGAGGCCGTTGTTGGATGAAAACGTACCGGTGGAGATGTTCGTCACGTTCTCCGGGATCGTAACCGACGGGAGCGCGCAGCAGTTGCCGAACGCGGAGGAGGCGAGGGCCGTGACGCTGTTCGGGATCGTGACGAACGAGAGTGTGTAGCACTGGTAAAACGCGTTTTCGTCAATGAGCGTCACGCCGTTCGGGAGCGTGGCGGACGAGAGCGTGTAGCAGCGGTAGAACGCTTCCTTTCCGATGCTCTCGACGCTGCCCGGGATCGCGGCGGACGAAAGCGCAAAGCACTGCTTGAACGCGCCGTCCCCGACGTCCGTCATGCCGCTCGGTAGCGTGACGGACGCGAGCGTGTAACAGCTGTTGAACGCGCTCTCGCCGACGCTCACGGTGCCGCTCGGAAGCGTGGCGGACGAGAGCGACCAGCAATTGTAAAACGCATAGTCTCCGACGACCGTGTTCGCGCCGAGCTCGAGCTTCCGGATCGCGTTCTGGTACACGCGGTTGTCATTCGCCGTGCCGCCGTTTTTCCAAAACACCTGCGAACCGACCGAGCCGTCCCCCAGCAGCGCCATGCTGCCGGTCACCGCGACGGTGACGACGTAATCCCCCGCCGCCGCGTAGCTGTGCTGCGTGCTGACGACCGTCTCCGTGCTCGAGCCGGTCACGGTGCCCGTCGTCCCGTCGCCCCAGTCCACCGCCGCCGTGCCGTTGACGGCAAGCCCGAGATACGGGGCGAGGCGGCCTTCCTCCAAATGGATATAGAGGCGCGTCTTGCCGTCGGACGTTGCGTACATCTGCCCGATGTTGAGCCTGCCATAGCTTGCGACGTAGGTCTTTGCGTCGGACAGCGACCAGTTCCAGCCCTGCGCGGTGAGACCCGTGTGCGTCGGGTTTGCCGGCATCGCGGACAGGTCGGCAAAGTCGGCTGCAGAGTATGACGCGACGATCGCGCCGTCATAGTCGTAGAAATTGACGTCGTTCGCCGGCACGCTCCCGCCGCCTCCGCCGGTCGGGATCGCGGCGATGGCGTCCGGAAAGTCGTCCGCGACGATCGCGGCGGAGCCGCCGGTCTTGGCGCGGATTGCGTCCGCGACGTCAGCGAACAGGCCCGTCAATGTGCTGTGTGTGTTCGGCATCAGTAGCTCCCCCCTATCGCCGCGCCGATCGCCGCCGCAATTGCGTCGTCGACGTACTTCTTGGTCGCCGCGTGCATATTGGCGGTCGGCGCCGAGCCGAGCGTCAGATTGCCCGCGAGGGTCTCGTTGCCGCTCCAATCAAGCGTGCGGGCGTTGGCGCGCGCGTTGTCCGCCGTGCCGTTGCCCACGATCTCGACATAGTTCCCGCGGTAGTTGCCGTATGCCGTGGAGTCGTCGGCGACGTTGTACTCGCCGAAGACGTGCTGGGACTGGTGGTTTGCGACCGTGCCGTTGCCTTCCGCGTGCGCAATTAATCCGCTTGCGGTCGTGCCGTTGCCCTCCGCGTGCGCGATCCTCCCGCTCGCGGTCGTTTCCTGTCCCTCCGCGTGCGCATACATTCCGCTTGCGGAGCTGCTCTTTCCCTCGGCGTGCGCCGCGTAGCCCTCCGCGCTCGCGCGAAAGCCCTCCGCGTGGGACATATCCCCGCCGGCCGTGGTCTCATACCCCTCGGCGTGTGACATTTCGCCGCTTGCGGTCGCGCCGTTGCCCTCCGCGTGGGAGTCGGCTCCGCTCGCGGTCGCCCGGTAGCCCTCCGCCGTCGACCTCGAGCCGAGGGTGGTGCCGCTCTTCTGCCCGGCGGTGACGTAGCGCCCGTCCACATACGCCCTGGTCGCCATGGTCGCCAGCGCCGCCGCCAGCTCCGCCATGCCTCCCGCGACGGTTTCCGCCTCCACGCCCTCGGCGTCCAGCCCGATCCCCGCCGCGCCGCCGCTTCCGGCAAGCGCGTCGATCAGGCCGTTGTACAGCCCCTTCACCGACTCGCGGATCAGGCGGTCGAAGATCATCTTGTTCTGGTTCGCCGTTCCGGTCAGCCGGTCCGGCGCGGCGACCACGCCGTTCTGCGCCACGGCCGCGTCGGTCAGTTTGTAATCGGATAAACTCATATATCCTCCTTCCTGTCAGGCTCCCCTGAAAGGGGAGCTGTCCGCCAAAGGCGGACTGAGAGGTCGTCCCCCCCCCTACTTTCTCGCAAAATCGCCCGCGGCAAAGTGTTTGACAATGGCGTAAACGCCGAAGCCCTCGTTCACCGCGTCGTTCTTGACCAGGATCTGCAGGCGCTTGTACTTTTTCGCGCGTACCGCAAAGGGGATCTCCGCGGGCGCGTCGTTGGCGTTGAAGCTGAAGCGCGAAAAGTCGACGTCCACCCAGTTGAAGATGTCCATCGTGCCCTCCGCCGCCTGCCAGCCCACCACGTCGCGATCGGTGCGGAAGAGCACCTTCGCGCCGCTGCGGGCATAGGGCTTGATCGTCACGGCGCCGCCGCGCGGGAGCAGGGTCTTGCGCACCATGGGGTCGCCGTCGTCGTCGGCGCGGGTCGCCCACACGGCCTCGATCGCCGCGCCGTCGTCGCTGTAGCGCGCCATGCCCTCCACGTCGGTGTTGAAGCGGCAGAGCCTGCCGTCCGCCGTGCCGAAGAACAGCGACTCGCGCCCGCCGTCGATGCGCCGCGCGACGCAGCGGGCGGGGACGTTGTCCCAGTAGAAGCACTCGTACACGAAGCCCGTGTCGCCGTGGGCGGGGACGCTGCGCTGCTGCCGCCCGTCCAGCCCGTAGACGCGGCCGCCCGCGAACACGAGATAGCCCCCGTCATAGCTGCACGACACCGCCTCGGACAGGTCCTCGCCCAGCAGCTTGGGATCGACGCGGAAGCTGCGGTTCCGGGCGATGCGCTCGGCGGTCAGGCTGTTGGTCGTCAGGGCGAAGACGCCGCTGCCCGTCAGGACGAGCTGCTCGTCGCCGATGCTGCCGAAGCCGAAGCGCGTCACCGCGCCCGCGCCCGCGAGGCAGGGACGGACGGGGAACGAAGCCTCGCCGTCCGCGTCCAGCGCGCCGGAGCGCAGGAACACGGTGGAGTCCTGCCCGTTGTCCTCCTTGATGACGGCAAGCTGCTCGCCCAGCCTGCGATAGCCCATGATCGCCGTCTCGTCGCTGCCGATGACGGCGTAATTCGTGTCGGGCCAGTAGCTGCCGTCGGCGTAGGCGCAGATGAAATCGACGTTGGGGAAATCGGGGTTGCCCG
>Ga0129306_1002314_pt1 | contig 17369 bp, 14 predicted proteins | sample P827metagenome_FD_94438 | JGI IMG/M metagenome (GOLD analysis project Ga0129306, IMG submission 94438) | Capybara group fecal microbial communities from Wisconsin, USA - P827 metagenome | ecosystem: Host-associated > Mammals > Digestive system > Large intestine > Fecal | place: USA: Wisconsin... | reverse complement strand
ATGTCGCCGCCGACGGACGCTGTCGGAAAATAGACGGCGCTGTTTGACGTGGAGAGACGGCTGACGGACGACTGAACCTGTCGCAAAAGAAAGAGCGGTGCTTGTGGCATCGCTCCCGGCAAAACCCTGCAGGGCGCTCATGTTGCTCCCCAGCATTGCACTATCCTCCCAGCAGGTAAAAGCCCAGATTCAGGTGACCCGTTCTTCCAACACCTCGGACACCATCCTGTCATCCACAATGAGACGATTTGTCTGATAAGCAAGACATAGGGACAAGGTACATGCACGGTTGATCATACGAGGCAGTCCGGAAGAATAGTCATAGATTTTCCTGACGGCAGCTTCAGAAAAGATCTGTTCGTTGCCTCCGGCATATTTCAGCTGGCTGGAAATGTAGGACTGGGTACGGGAAAGGTCGTACATTTCCATAAAGCATTCCACATCCAGCCGGTCACGGATGGCGCGGTAGGACTGGGTTTTCAGTCGGTTCCAGAGCTCACTCTGTCCGGAAAGAATCAGGGCAAGCGGGTTCTCGGAATCCATCCGGTAATTCAGAAGAAACCGGATCTCCTCCAGCATCTCCTTATCCAGCAGATGCGCTTCGTCTACGATCACAACCAGTTTTCTGTTGTCCAGACCTCTGAGCAATTCGATCTGCTTGAAAAGCTGGTTTTTGGCATCCGATCTTTTGTACCGCTTTTCACTCCCCATCTGCTTCAACAGGATATTGTAGAAACTCGTGGGAGTGAGCTTTGATTCCGTCACATAGAGCACTTCGTAATCATTCCGCGGAAGCGTATCATGGAATCTGCGGAGGGCGGTGGTCTTGCCGCTGCCCGAATCTCCGATCAGCAGCGCGAACAGCTGACGCTGCGACACATACACCAGTCGGTTTTGTATCTCAGTGTTCTCCTGATCCATATACAGCTGATCGACAGGAATCCCGCGGATGAACGGCGTATGCTTCATGGAGAAGAAGATTTCATACATCGTCTCCGTCCGCCTTTCTCACTTCCTGCGTATAGGACAGGACGTTCCGGTGCTTCATTTTCCGGTTTTCATACCGTTCGGATGCGGCGTCCAGTAAACGCGAGCGATCCGTCGGAACAGTTTCGACCGCCGCCCGCTTAGGTCTGGGAGCGACGTGTTCGCCAACAACCAGCTTGTGCGCACGGAATGGTGCGATCCCGTCTGCTTCAACGGTCAGAGAATCCGTAGAAGATTCGTCGAAGATGATGTCCACCTTTCTTCCGGCGAAACGGACGCCGAGATCGTACTTCTCTCCCCGGAAACTGATGCAGCCGCTCTTGTCCGCCTTGCGCTGTTCACAGTGCAGGAATGCCCTGGCGAGAACGGCGCTGTCGATGAAGCGGGGCGGCATGGAATCACTCCTGAAGGAAATCTCCGGCGTAGTTCCGAGTGCGCTGTGCTCCACCGTCAGATAGCATTCGTTCAGCCATGCGGAAAACAACGTATTCAGTTCTTCGAGCGATTCCGGGGGCTTCAGGGCGATCTCGTCCAGGAAGGCTTCCATGGTGAGATTGAAGCGTTCCTGCTTTCCCTTGCCCTGCGGATTGCGAGGCTTGGCGTACAGGAGCCGGATCCCCATGAGGCCGCACGCTCTCTGCATCCAGTGAGTACGGTACTGACTCCCGTTGTCAAAGTAGAGACGACGGGGAGCGCCGTACTTCATGATCGCCTTCCGGAGCGTGTCCTCGACGATCCCCTGTTCCATGTTGTCGTAGAACTCCCCGTGGACGATATACCGGGTGCAGTCGTCAATTAGGCAGGAGAAATAGGTCTGCGTCGTCTTTCCTCCGATATTGAGCATGGGACCGTACTTGATATCCCCCTGCCAGAGATCGTGGCGGTGCATACGCTGAAAACGCTGAGACGCATAGCCATTGTCCTGATAGATCTTCATCATGCCCGCGGAGTATCCGGCACGGGTAAGGGCATCCTGCAGGGTGGTCCGTTTCAGTTTGCCCTCCTCCACCACACCTTCCATCTCCAGAATATGGATGATGGTGGGAATGCTTCTGGACGGCTGTTCCCGCCGAAGCAGGATCGCCGCGTCAAGGATTTCCTGACTAATCTTAAACTTCAGAGCAGTGCTCCGGCCATCGGGCTTCAGTCCGTCAAACCCCTTCTCGTTGTACGCGGCAAGATACCGTTCGAGGGAGCGGACGGATACGCCGGTACGTTCGCTGACGTCTTCTTTGAGACGCGGAAAAGGTCTGCCGCCGGGATCGGGCTGCAGCAGAGGGGCAATAAGCCTGAGCCGTTCCTCCGCAATCTCGTCTGCGTGCTTCCTGTTCTTCATGTCTGCCATCAAAAGGCACCTCCTTGTTCAGGTTGCCTTCATTGTAGCAGATCACTCCGCGCCAAGATATGCGGAACGGTTGTGTACCCAGTTTCCGCTGTTGACGACCAGACGGACAAAATACATCAGCCGTTCAGCCAGCGGTTTGTTGTCGGGAATCGGGCTGAATCCCGGGTATAGAATCTTTATCGCTTCCACGATGTGCCGGGCGTAGATCAAAAACCACTCCACCCAAAGCCGGACAACGGTGATCGTCGTACCGTCGCAGCAGACCTTCTCATTGTCTTCCGCGATTACAGCGTACATCTCCGCGCTGCACCGCTTGTACGGTATGATCCAGTCGGGCAGTTCCCGGTGGGTCTTCCGGCATTGCTTGCACTGCATGATGCGGAGGCACCAGATCTCAGGAAATTCGCCGTCCGAGTGCTCTGAATCTCCGAACTTTCCTCCGGCACGTCCCCCGCACGAAGAGATCGCCGGAACAGCAGGGACAAGGGACAAATTCGGCATATCGCAGATGGTGCGGTCGGTGCGGGTCTTCCTCCGCCTTCCTGACGCTGATCATGATTCATCGGAAGGAGATCTTCTCCCGGCCCCCGATCCCCTCTGCCTCCGGGCTCGTTTCTTTGGGTTTATCGCTTTGGTTTTCCCGGGAGCGATACCCCTACCATTATACCATATTTTCCGACAAATCAGCTCGGCTATCCGAAAATTTACTCCGGCGTCGCGTCAGGTTACGTCGGCGATTGGCAGACGGGGTATTCTGTCGCTAACAATCCATCCTTTTTTGGTAACTGCCAAACAATCCCGCGTTGGCAGCAAAAACTGGCATTTCTCTGCGTCAGTCAAAGGGAGCCGAAGCCAGTGCGATGTTCTATTCGGTCATAGCCACAGCTTGTGCCAACGGTTTCACGCCGGAGAAGTACCTCACGAGGATGTTCTCCGCGTCTCCCGTGACATTGGTACTACCGTGGTAATCCCCATAAAATGACTTTACCCCGTCGGGTCCAGTTCGGATCGGTGGGGGTGTTTATGTGTGCTGGGCATGTCCCAGTTCTAACGGGTGAAAGTCCAGTCACAGGTATATATCATTAAGCGTAGCGAACAGCAAGCCGAAGTTAGAAATGACCTCGGGGGAGGAAGCGGAGCAGTAAAGCCGAGGAGCCTATGAACAGAAACCGGATAAAAAGATGTTTTTTTACAACTAAACAGTTGACGGATAAGGCTTGATGTGATATAATAAAATATATAGTAGCACTATGTTAATTTCTGCCCCATTTGTAAAAAACAGATTTCTCCCGCTCTTGTCTGCAAGGATAAACCAGCACAAAAAAAGAAAAAGTTCTCTAGATCTTGCTATTTCTTCCGTATAGGTGTCATTACATCATGGACGGGGAGGAAAACCCGTGATTCCGTGCTTCGTGAGCTTTCCTTCTTTGTTTAGTAAATCTTGAGTTTTGTGGTCCGGACATTGGACTCTCTCCAAATTTGAGGCAATGAAATGCGTACATAGAGGTGATGCCTATGCTTGTAGAGTAAGCGTGTAAACACTTTCTGTAGTTTCGGTCATGGGCCTGCTCGAACCGTATGACAGCGGTGTTTACTGGTTTGACGGGATCGACACGACGGGATTGAGGGCGAAAGTGCGTACGGACCGGACCTCATGCGGGAGAAGATCGGATTCGTGTTTCAGTCCTATCAGCTCATCCCGACGCTCACCGCGTTCGAGAACGTCGAGGCGCCGCTCGACTTTGACGCCATACCGAAGGAGGAAAGAACGGCGCGGGTCGAAGAGGCGCTCATCGCCATCGGGCTGAAAGATCGGATCCATCAGTGCGTGACGGAGCTTTCGGGCGGCGAGCAGCAGAGGGGGGCATCGCAAGGGTCATCATCCGGCAGCCGAAGGTGCTTCTGGCCGACGAGCCGACAGGAGAGCATTTGCATTTTTGCACAAATTCATAAGGACAACAAAGAGTTAACGAAACAACTATATGTTGAAGCGAAATTTGTAACATATTGGAGGCAAATATGAAAAAGTATCTAATTTTCTTTTTAGGGATTTTGCTGGGAGCACTAATGATTATTCAAGTGTTCGCAGATGGTTTGGATCAACCCAGAAGCTACCTTTGGGGATGTTCTCAATGTGGAGGAAATGTAACGGCATACTGTAGAGGTTATGATTCTCATGAACAGTGTTCACATAAGTATAACAAGATTCTTGGGATTTTTGGCGGCAATACCTGTATATATACAAAAATATATCATAAAACAGAAGAACATTGCCATTCTGTTTCAAGTCACATTAATACAGGCGATACTGTCATGGGACAAACAGGGCATACTTATGATGATTTAGGTGTAAATGCTTGCGGAATGGAGAACATTCCATTGTGCGACTATGATGACATTGCCTATCAATCGGAATAACCAGATGTCTCTTGTCTATATTTGATTTGCGCATAATTAGCATTGAATCTGTGGAAATGCGCAAAAATATTAAAGTTAATCTTCTCGGGATTCCATGGTGGGAGCGGGAACGTATTTCGCTCCCACCATTAGGTTGTATAAATTCCAAATACATGTAAAAAAGGATAAAGAAAGAAGGAAAACTGCGATCTAATTGGAGTAGCTACATGATTGAAAGATTGATATTTAAAAGAAATTGGCGTAAGTACAAAAAAGAATTATTGAGATTGGTAATTGCTTTTACACTATCAATCTCATTTGTGTCTTTTGCTAATTCATACTGTGATTCGGTATATAATTATGATTATACGGTATTGTTTCACAAAATGTATGATGATTGGACTTGCGATATACGTATACGTAATATTTCTCAAGAGGAATCTGAATTATATAAACTAATAGATGGCATTGATCTTGTATATCAAGATGGGAATGCAGATATAATCCTCCATGAAGGCAGTAATTTTCAAGAAATCAAATCCAGGGTGCAAGATGTGTTTAATTCATTACACCTACATAATGATGATGAGATGAGCAACACTTCACCAGCGATAAATATTTATTACGGAAAGAGCCCCAATATTGAGGTTGATAAGGGGACCAGAATTGGCACCAATATAATACAAGTGATTATGTCATTTTTTGGTGTGGTAGCGATTGTGTTGATATATAGTGATTACATGAATAAAAAGACCGTCGAACTGAGGATACTGTTTTGCCTTGGTATGTCAAATTATCAGATAGAAAAACAGGTGTATATTGAGTGCTTGGTTATTTATCTTATTGCTTGTATAATTGGAGTGCCTTTAGGTATACTGGTTACACGCGGTTTTTGCTCAATATGTGAGGTAATTGATATGAGCAAAACCAATGCCGTATATCCCGTTTTTATGGTAAAGCCTCTCACAATTATTATCGTGATACTTATTGGATATTTACTGATGTGTATCTCCTCAAGATTAATCTTCAGAAGGATACTAAAGATGGAAAGCTCTATTTCTCAAGACGATTCAGTTTTAGATTTCTCTTTTGAAAGATTCAGAAATTCATATGAAAAAATAGACAGGAATTTTGATCGTTTTATTTCAAAAGTATTAATGAAACGAATATCTTGTAAGGAAAGAATTTCATCATTATTGATTAGTGTGATGGTTGCTTTCTATACCATTATGATCAATATCGCTGATTATACTATGAAAGTAACTAATTCAAATGGACTAAAAGATCAAGCAGCTGTTGCTGCTGGAGTATCAAATTCTAGTTTATTCATTGTCGGAGCTATATATACAGCACTGTTTTGTTCTGTATTAATAATATATTTCACGAAGCAAAAAATAGTTTCATTACATTCAACAATCGAAAAGCTTCTTTATATTGGTGCTGATATGTATAGATTGAGTTCTGTAGTGAACAAAGAAATCGTGGTTTTAGGACTGAAGAATATAGTTTTCGGATATGCAGGTGGGATGCTTATTTCAAGAGTTGCTTTTTCTTCTGCTCATCAAATTATGTCGATTGGAATACTATCTATTATTGGGAATGCAATACTAGTTGCAATGTGTATCTCTGCATATCTCCTATCTAGCAAAACAGATTTCAATATGATTAAGCTTATTGAAGAGTGAGGGTAGATAAAAAATGCTTAAGACACATAACATAACAAAAGATTTTTTGAGTGGAAATGAGACGATAAAAGCGGTTAACAATATTTCTTTATCTGTTCCACGAGGCGAAATGTTAGCTATAATGGGCCCTTCAGGATCTGGAAAAAGTACTCTTCTAAAGATATGCTCTGGTATACTGAAACCATCAAGCGGAACTGTTATAATAGATGATATGAATTTGGAGAATATGAACGCAGAGAAAAGACAAGAATTTCGCAGAAATAATATTGGCTTTATTTTTCAACAATATAATCTGCTACCTACTCTAACTGTTCGCGAAAACATAGCTATTCCTTTACTGATAAAGAATGTAAAACCCAATACAAAGATAATAGATGAACTTGCTGAATCTGTTGGGATTATTTCAAAATTAGACCGGTTTCCTGTTGAATTATCTGGAGGTGAACAACAGAGAGCAGCTATTGCAAGAGCCTTAATTAATACCCCTAAATGCATATTTGCTGATGAACCTACTGGAAATTTAGATGAGAAATCAACCAAAACCATAATGAGTATTCTCCATAATATAAATGAAAGTGGCAGTACAATTATAATTGTTACACATGATTCGGAAGTTTCAAGTTACTGCTCACGTGTTGTTAAATTACGCGATGGAAAATTGGTAGAATAATTCATTTTGTGTATTAGTGCTATTGACGGTCGCGATAACAACACGAATTTTACAAAATACTAAATTATAACTTAAACGCGGATCAGTACGCGATCCATGCCATGCTCGAGAAAAGGTACGAATACAGAGCGTCGTACGGAAGGGTGCGGTTCTATGTGCGGATAGACACATTCACGGGTGAGTGCATTACGATACTGCCGGAAGATTTGTTGGGGATTTCTGTTTTTACGTATATATCTCGAAATGGGACAATGGGCGATGTGCTTCTGCGCGCTGTACAACGGAAAAACACAAGAGATCGCCCGTGCAGTCGCATCGACGCTTGAGGATTAATATCTTCGTGTGTTTGTGGAGGACGTCAAGCATGCGGACTGTTATTACTCACATTTTAGAATGAGGAAAGGGTTCCTTGTTCGCCCGTTTCTTTGTCTGATTGGTTCAACCAAAGTACCGCTCGACCTTTTTCCACCTCCTTACACCGCCCCCTTCAGCACTGCGCTGAGGTAAATTATGAAAAAAATCTTGAAATGGTATGTTCGATTTTCTTGGCGTTTTTTATGTGCGTGAGTACTTTCAGCGCACTGCCCATCGACTATTTGCCACAGTGGAGCAACATCGACAGAATGGCTAGCGTTATCGTGTTCGACGGACAGGTCGGAAACGCATCAGCAACAGTTTATGCCAAAAGCGGAGCAACTAAAGTGGAAGGGATGCTTACGGTATACAAACAGTCTGGTGGATCATGGGTATATGTCGATTCTGATTCAGAAACGACAACCTCACATTCGTATGTGTCGTTATCCGTTGATTTTAATGCTGTAAGTGGTGGGTATTATAAATCAGTATTCGAAGTTACAGTAACGAAGAATGGGATTGAGGAGTCGGAGACAAAGTACAATTATAAGACTTGTCCGTGAAGGGATGCATTCGAGTACTGTGAAAACTAACCAATACACTGTGATAAACCTAAGGCATATGCGTGTCAAGATATTAAGAAAGATTGTGGAATCAATGTGGGTATAGATGTCGAATGATGGAATGGCTGTGAATTTATTCTGATGTCTGTATATGCATAGATATCTTAAGCGTTTTTGAAGTATCATTCAAGTGATTTGTAAAACAAAATAGAGTGAAAAGTTTTGAGGATGTATTACCATGAGGATTGGTATTGTAGGTCATAATTCATGTGAATATATAGAAAGGCTTATCTCGATATGGAATGATAATGATAGTGCGGTTCTCATTGACTATGATATGTCGCCGTCTGTTGTTGCACAGATTTCAGAAAATGCTGGAATTTGCCGCTTTTATATCGAGGAATCATTGTGTGATCGGTTTGGGATGGATATCCCGTCGGATAGAATTGTTCCGTATAGAGAAGATGTGCCAATGCCCCGCATTTTGCCAAAATCAATACGTAATATGTTCAAACCGCGCTATGATTAGTTAGAAGCTACGATTACTATTTATAAACTAGTGGGAAATTCGTGGGTATATGTAGATAGTAATAGTAGTCTATCAACAACATCAAGTTTGTCGGTTCCATTGAGCTTTACAGCGATAAGGGGACAACATATAAAGCGGTTGCAGAAGTTACTGCATCGGGAGCAGGAGGAAGTGAAAGTGATACGGTGGAATTTAAGAACACATATTGATATGTGATGTTTGAGGCAGCTTGAATTGAGGGCGAATTAGGGTGTTTAGGTCTTAAAATTGTTAGCAGCTTGCTAAAGAAAGGTTTGAATAATGAGTGTTAAAAATAAGGTAGAGACAATTTGTACTGAAATATTCAAGAATCAAGGGGCGGATATATCCATGATACAGTACATTGACTTCATAGAAGACTATGACATGGATTCCTTAACATTTATCTCACTTGTTGTTGAAATAGAAGATTCTTTAGGTATTATATTCGATGACGACGATTTGCGAATGGAGAATTTTGGCTCTGTAGATAGTATAGTAAAGATGGTTGTAGATAGGATAACTAAGAAATGATTTTTAGGTTTGAGAATGATTGAAGATATTACTAAACCATAAGATGTAGTCTGTAGTTAAAAAGTCTTTAACTACAGAAAATGGTACGTGGGCATGAAAAAGGGTGAATGCAGAATGAATAAGAAACTAAATAATTTGCTTGAATATGTAAAAGCTAATAATGACTATTATAAAAAAATTATGAATCAGTATGATAATACAGACCAATTCATAGAAGAGTTTAGACTGACAAAAGATGATGTGATTGATAATAGGATGCAAATGTTCTCAAATATATATAGTGGAACAATGTATAGCACTATGCAAGTCAATACAACATCAGGCACAAGCGGTAAAACATTAAAAGTATATTGGGCGCCAGATGATCTTGCAAGATCTAATATGTGTATCTGGAGATTAAGAAAAAAGTATTATGATATATCACCTAATGATATGTACTGTAGCTTGCATACCACTTCATATTATGGTGCTAGAGTAAACAAAATACAGAAAATAATACCAGCTGGAAACAACGTGTCATTTTGCAAGTTATTGCACGATGAATCGTCTTTGAACGAATACTATGAGGCAATGTGTAAATATCGACCTGCATGGCTTATGGTTCAACCTGGGTTTATGTCGCTATTTGTGGAGTTTATGAGGAGAAAGAATTATAAACCTATTGAGTCAATACGATACATTGAGTTTACTGGTGAATTATTAACGGAAGTGGTGAGAGGAAATGTAGAAGATTATTTTAAGTGTCGGACTGCAAATATGTATGGGTGCATGGAAACCAATACAATAGCATATGAATGCCCGTGTGGTTCCATGCATATTTTAACTGACAATGTATTTGTAAAGACAGATTATGACAATATATATGTGACTAGTTTGCAGAACTATGCATTCCCGCTAATTAACTATGAAGTAGGCGATAAAGTTAGGCTCATATATGAGTATGAGTGTCAGTGTGGCATAAAAGGACCTATAATAAAAGAGATATATGGTCGTTCATCAAGGCAAATAGATTTGCCGAACGGTCATGAACTTAATGAAGCAACGATATCTTATTGCTTAGATCGAGCCGAAGCTGTCTTGGGGATAGGCGTAAAACAATATAGTGCAAAATACAGGGAGCCTATACTAACTGTTTTTATAGTTGCAGATAACAAAAATAATGAATGGAAATCCTCTTATATAAATCTTGTGAAAGATATGATTTCCGGATTATGTGGTATTTCAAGCATCAAATTCCAATTCGTCGATCAAATAGAGAAAATCAACAGCGCCAAATTTAACAGCAAATATTCGATACTTGAGGTGGAAGAATGAAACCACAGATAAAATTATTGAAGTTGTGTACGGGACATTACTTTTATGATGTTGGAAGAAACCAAATTGTAAAAGTGTCAGAACAGGAATACAATGAGATGCTTATCTTACGAAAAATTGGATTTGAAGAGTATAATAAAATGTTAAGTGCAAACAATCAGAAATCCATATTGGATAAGTATGTAAATAAAGGATTTCTTTCCGCAAAAAAACCTGATAGAATTATACATCCATACACATATATTGTGGAAGATGTTTTGTCTTCACAATTGCACACAGCAATTTTGCAGATAACTCAAATGTGCAATCTTAGATGTAGGTACTGTCCTTATTCTGGCAATGGATATTTAGATAGGAAACATATTAACAAGAGTATGTCATTTGAAACAGCAAAAAAAGTAATCGATTTTATATTACTAAATGGCAGGCAGGAAGATTATATTAATATAGGCTTTTATGGGGGTGAACCCACTATTAAGCTTGGTTTAATTAAAGAAATAGTCGAATACACAAAGAAGAACGCAGAAGGAAAAGATCTCTATTTCTTTATGACCACAAATGCAACATTGATAGATAGGGATGCGATATCTTTCTTAGCCGCAAATGACTTTTCGATTACGATCAGTCTTGATGGACCGCAGAACATACATGATAAAAACAGGAGGAAAGTTGTAAATGGAAATGGGAGTTTTAATGATGTTTATAGCACCTTGAATATTATAGCAAATGAATTCCCCAATCTAATTAATAAAGTCGGAATTAATGCTGTTTGGGACATGGAAGAAAGCTATAACGATGTTGTTACATACTTCAAAACAGATCCGGTGTTGAGTCAATTTGATTATAGCATCTCTCCAGTTGATAATTTTATAATTGATACTAAATTCAGTATGGTAAATAGTAATTATTATGAACAGCAGATTAATCAATTCTTTTCAATGCTTGGCGAATCCGGGATCATAAATATTCCTGATTCACATCATGATACATCAACATTGAAATTATTTGATGATTTTAAGGACTCTCTCTATCCACAAAAGGAAGTGCCTGATGAATGTCATCCTGGAGGAATGTGTATCCCCGGGTATAGTAGATTATTTGTAGATGCTGATGGGAATTTCTTTCCATGTGAAAAAGTTAGCGAAAATTCAAAAATGGCTCTTATTGGTAATGTATATGATGGATTTAATTACAAACAGATAAGGCGTATTATGAACATAGGAACGCTAAATGCAGATGACTGTAAACAGTGTTGGTGCAGGCAGTTTTGTACATGTTGCTTCAAATTTGTAGACGATATGGACGAACTATCTTTGGCAAAGAAGAGAAATGAATGCAAACAAATTATAAAATCGACATTAAAAATCATGAAAGAATATATCCTGCTTAAAGAAGCAAAAAAGAGCATTATATAAAATGTTTTCAAAACATGCTGAATGATGAACTTTGATGATTTTGGGAAAACATTATCCAGCTTCATGGGGAACGGGATCAGGTAATTCTAAGCTGGATTATCCTCGCATGTGACTATATTTATCTGCTTCATATCATTGCAACAGGTCAGATTGTGGAGTTTACACCTCCCAATCCCACGGAGGGGTGGCGGAAGTAATGCTGTCGTCTACTCAACCATTGCATCTACTTTTCGAGAAGGATATGACGAGTTCAAAAGGGATTGCCAGTTGCTCTATAGTTCACCACTATTTGTTCTTTTACTTGTAGCATATAGATATCTATTTTTGCAATAAAAGATACTAAGCGGAAGCCCGGCAATCCCATAATTCAGTAGGTGCCTTATGAGGAAAGGTGGATTATAAAAATGAATATCATTATTATGCCGTATAAATATCAGATAGATAGTTATGTAGATCTTTTAATAAATAGTGGAAAAGATACATTGATTGGGATAGTAACCGAACCTGCATATAATAAAGCTCTATGGAATGACACAAGAGTGCGTAACAATAATATAATGATAACGAATGATGTAAGCGAAGTAGCAAAATTTGCTGATAAACTCATAGTTATAAAGGACAATATTGACGAAAAGAGAAGTAAGAGGTGGGAGCATCAAATTGACATTGCAAAGAGCTTTCATCTGGAAGTGGAATATATGAATACAAAAGATACTGATGGGATTTGCTTAGATATTGTTCCGTGTGATGTTCCTATAGTAACAGTGTGCAGAACAAGGACACAGATTAATTCATTATGTTTAATCGATGATATTCAAAGAAGAGCGAAATCTGATGGGTATCGCGCTGAAGTAATAAGTCCAAACAGTTTTGGCAGACTACTTGGATATCATGATTTCGCCGATGTACTTATAGATAATGAAGGATATAAAAATAGAATCCAAAAGATAAACCAATACATAAGAACTATAGCGGATGAATACAAACCTGATTTTTTGATAATTGACATACCCGGTACAATTGAGAACGAATATGTATATCTTATTCAATCTTCAGTACAATGCGATTATAACATAGTTATGATAGAAGCATTCAGATGCTTTGACAATTATTATGACACATATATAAAATTTGTTCATGAACGCTATGTTGGTGGTTTGGATTCGATAGTCATATCAGACATAATGATTGATTTTCTTACTGAAAATGAAGGAAGCCCCAAAAGAGTATCTCCGAAGGTGTTAAAGAAACTTGCTCGTGGACACACAACTGTCAATGAGGTTGAGAAAATATATATTAAAATATTAAACAAGTTTGATTCCATCGAGGTTATATAAAATGAATAAAGAAGAAATTTGTTGTAAACTCCAACAGTTATTTGTGGAGGAACTTTGTGTTAATATAGGAAATGAAGTAGAGAAACATGATCCACTTTTTTACAATGGATCTCCCATAACTCCTGCTATGGCAGTATTTCTAATAATAAAAATGCAAAAAGAATTTGGTGTTGATTTAGGAAACTTTTATAACTATTTCACACACAATGTTCTCTCTTTCGACAAATTGGTAGAATACCTCGAGCAATATATTTAATCAGCAATTTGCGTGGATACTCTCTAATTTATAGTAAGCATAAAGCGATCTCGTTATAAATTGTGATCAATAAAAGGCATCCAAGATTACAAAAAAGGAGGTGAAAAGAGTGACTAAGCCGATTGTTACTATTACAAGAACGTGCAAGGCTAACTGCGGTGGCGGTTTACCCTGTGACAAAAAAGCAACTACGACAGCAAATGGAAAAAAGAAATGATTATTATTTAATAATCTCCGTCGGTTATTTCCGGTTTTCGTAATCTATGATTACGAACTATTGATATTCGTGACTTTAACTTGGATGCCGTTTATTGATCATTATTATGAATGAATTGATAATGCATATATCTTTGGGGATATCCTTAATGTATAAATTGACATTGGAGAAAAAATGAGAATAATTAAAAATTTATTCTACTTAACAAAAAAATCAATTCGACTAGCCCCGTTAACCTACATCATGGGACTTATCGCCATACTGTTTGACTCGGTAACTCCATTTGTGGATATTCTCTTTCCCAAATGGATTCTGGATGAATTGACAGGCGGCAAAGAGTGGAGACGGATCGTCGTTCTGATCCTGTTGTGGGTAGCATCCAATACTCTGATTTTGCTTGTAAACACGGTTATAAACATCTTTTTGCTTCCATATACGGAAGACATCAACATGAAGGAAGGCTTTCTCTTTCTTGAGATGGATGCCAACATGGATTATGAGCGTCTGGAAAATGGTGATGTTCTGGACGAAGAAGAGAGAATCCGTGATAATCTGAGCATCGCTTTTTTCGCGTATCACCCGTGGTCTGATCTGATTACAGCTGTGATTCAGTTATGTGGTTACGTCTATATTCTGACTACGCTGCATCCTCTAATGATCGTATTCCTTGTGCTGATGATCGGCATAACCTCTCTTCTCAGAAAGCACAGTCAAACCATTGATTATCAATATGAAGCTAAAATATCAAAATTCAACAGACGGTTTGGCTACCTTTTTACAACGCTCACGAGCTATCGGTATGCCAAGGAGGTGCGGATCAACCGTGCGGCTGAATGGCTGGCACAGAAATACAAGGGTGTTTCCGAGGATCATGCAAGCGTGTATGGCGCGCATCAGCGGACGAAATGCAGGTTATCTGCCGTTGAACAGCTGATTGTGTTTGTACAGATGATCGTACTGTATGCTTACAGCGCATTCAAGGTTATCACCGGCGCGATCACCATCGGGGATTTCAGTATGTATATCGGAATCGTAACCGCTTTCTCTACTGGCTTTGTGACCGTTGTTGAGCAGATATTCAATCTGAAAAAAATTTCAAGTTATGTTGACGCCTTGAAGGAATACGAAGAAAAAGCGATTCCGACACACGCTAAGAAGAATTGTACCGCCATTCCCGAACAGGATGGCAAGCATGAGATCGAATTTTGTCACGTCAGCTTCCAATACCCCGGCAGCGAGGATTACGCCCTACGGGATGTGTCGCTCAAAATTACCACAGGAGAGCGGCTTTCCATAGTCGGCTTCAATGGAGCAGGAAAGACTACTCTGATTAAACTTATTTGCCGCCTGTACGAACCGACAGAGGGTGTGATCCTGTATAACGGTTCAGATATTTCAACTTTAGATTACGCACAGTATCTGGAGCAGATTTCCGTAGTTTTCCAAGACTTCAATGTTTATTCCATGTCCATCCGGGAGAATGCGTGCTTGAATTGTATGGTATCCGATGTTGATTTCATGGACGCTCTGGAACAGAATGGTCTGCTTCAAAAGGTAGAGCAGCTCCCATTAGGCGCGGATACACAGGTCGGAAAAGAATTCGACGCGGAGGGGGTGGAGCTCTCCGGCGGCGAAGCCCAGAAGCTGGCTTGTGTTCGTGCGCAGTTAAAGAACTCTCCCATCATCATTTTGGATGAGCCAACTGCCGCCCTCGATCCAATATCAGAGGTTCGGCTGTATGAGCGTTTTGAACGACTGGTCGGTAACAAAACGACGATTTACATCTCACACCGCCTCTCCAGCGTTGCGCTGTGCGACCATGTAGCAGTATTTGAGCGCGGAAAATTGATCGAATATGGAACCCATAGAGAACTGCTCGCGCATAACGGTACTTATCGTGAAATGTTTGACAAACAGGCTGAATATTTTGTTCATCCGAATATAACGAATGAGGAAGGAGAGGAAAAATGAGAGGTTCCGGGAAAAAGGAATATACAGTATTTGAGATCTTATCCAACATTCTGTTTGTGTCGAAGTATTTGTTTCACATCAATCACCGACTTGTTGCCGTGCATATCCCTTTGATGATTGTCCGTGTTGTTCAGCCTTTGATGTCGATATATTTTCTTCGGGTCATACTGAATGAGCTGACAGGGGCAAAGCAGGTCGGCGAGGTTATAAAATATGTAATCCTGCTCTCTGTTTCCAATCTGTTCATTGCGGTTTTGGGAAGTTATCTGAATGCGTACAGCCAGTCCCATCGCCAGAAAACATTGCATGATATCAATCTCTCGCTGGGAATGTCCGTGGCGAGGATGCCGTTTGCTGATATTGAACAGCCACGAATCAAGGATTTTATTGCGCTTGCCGCTTCGTCCAATTCCTTTGGAGATATACTGGATCATTTCAGCAACGCGGTATTGTCGATTGTCAATATCATTTTATATACCTCCATTATTCTCTATGTTCAGCCGCTGCTGCTTCTGGTCATGATCGGAAATATCGCTCTGCAGATTGTGATTGCCCGAGTGCGCAGAAAACACGAGGTCGCATGGAGACAGGAACGCTCCCCGATTTTCAGAAAACTGGGTTATTTCAGCGATTTGCTGGCGGATCTTCGGTATGGAAAGGAGATTCGCACCAACCGTCTGCAATCCTATTTTCTGGATAAAGAGGAAGAACAGTTTGAGACGGCGTTCATGCCGACTGCAAAAACAATGGCAAGGGAAAACAACTGGCTTGTGTTTTTTAACAGCCTGCTCAATGTTGTTCAGACTCTGTTCTTCTACATTTTGCTCGGATATGAGGTTGTATTCAATGGGATGCCCATCGGCGATTTTTCTATGTATCTGTCCAGCACCAAGCAACTGTCGGACGGGATCGCACGGGTTGTGGACGCAATGTCACAGCTGATGACATGCGGAGCGTTTGCCAGAGAATGCAGATATTGCCTTGAGTACCTCGAACAGAACAGCATCCAGAGGGATACCAAACCGCTGAATCCGATGCGTATTCCGACCATTGAATTTGTGAATGTCGGATTTCGGTATCCGGATTCGGAAAATTACGCTTTGAAAAACATCAATCTAACCATCAGGCAAGGAGAGAAGCTCTCTATTGTCGGAGTAAACGGCGCAGGAAAATCTACACTCGTGAAATTGCTTTGCCGTTTTTATCAGCCGACGGAAGGAGATATTCTTGTAGATGGAGTTAATATCAATACCTTCTCCGACGAGGAATACGCCAAATGTCTCGGTGCGGTGTTCCAGGATTACCAGTTATTTTCATTTAGCGTGAGAGAGAACATTACGATGAATCAGGTGCTCAACAGCACACGGCTGATGCAGTGTATCGCGGAAAGTGGTTTGTCCGATGAGATAGGCGCGCTGGAGCATGGGCTGGAAACATCGATTACGAAAGAGTTTGATGAGGAGGGTGTCGAATTGTCCGGCGGAAATGCGCAGAAGGTCGCAATCGCAAGAGCGTTGTACAAGGACGCTCCTCTCATTATTTTGGATGAACCGACAGCGGCGCTCGATCCGATTGCGGAGTATGAAATCTATCAGCATTTTCATAACATGATTACAAATAAAACGGCTGTAATCATAACACACCGTCTTGCGGCAGCCAAGCTGTCAGACAAAATCGCTGTATTCTCGGAAGGCAAGATGGCGGAATACGGGACACATGATGAACTGTACGCAAAAGGCGGCATCTATACGGATATGTATGATAAACAGGCACAGTT
>Ga0129306_1002313_pt1 | contig 17371 bp, 16 predicted proteins | sample P827metagenome_FD_94438 | JGI IMG/M metagenome (GOLD analysis project Ga0129306, IMG submission 94438) | Capybara group fecal microbial communities from Wisconsin, USA - P827 metagenome | ecosystem: Host-associated > Mammals > Digestive system > Large intestine > Fecal | place: USA: Wisconsin... | reverse complement strand
TTTACTGAAAAGCCCGACCCGGTCGCCCCGCTTCACACCCTGAGACTGTAAAAACACCGCCCAGTCCAGCACTTTTTTCCGGAATTCACCGTAGGTCGTAAACTGATCCTTGAAAATGAACGCCGTTTTCTCTGCGGGATGCTTTTGGAACACATCATTCAGTAACATTCAGAACCCTTCTTTCTGCGCTGTAACGCATTACACTGCGCCGCAGCGCGTTTCAAGTTTTGTGAACCGCGACAGATCAATATTCCTCGTATCCCGCGCCGGCTTTCTTCAGGTTAAGCATCCCCGGGAAGGGAACGTGCATGCCGGCCATGGGAATACGCTTTTCGCAGGCAAAGTCAAAAATCCGTTTGCGGGCCTGTACAGCCTTGGCCGGATCCACATCATATTTCACCGCGACTTCGGGAAGCGGAAGCTGGATGCGGGAGAAGTGGATAAGGTCGCCGATCACCAGCAGCTTATCCTTACCGCTTTTCAGTAAAAAGGAAACATGGCCTGGCGTGTGCCCGCTGGTGTCCAGCGCCTTCACCCCCGGCATCACCTTGTCGCCGGGCTCGAACACCTGGACCCGGCCGGCGTACTGCTCAAGGGCGCGGATCACATTCGGATCCTTCTTTTCATCTACCCAGTAAGCGCGCTCTGCCCGGCTGACATAAACTTCCGCGTTCGGGAAGGCGGCTTTGCCGTCCGCGTCTACCAGTCCGCCGTAATGGTCCCGGTGCAGGTGGGTCAGCAGAATCGTCTTCACATCGCCGGCGGCCAGGCCGTTTTTCTTCAGTTCTTCCGCGATATGTCCGTCCGGCAGGCCGGCGTCAAACAGGATCTCGCGGCCTTTTATCTTCACAAGAAACGCCAGAACGTTCCCGCTCATCTTTCCGTCCGGGAAGTATTTTGCTTTCTGCTCCGCGTCCGCCCCGACGAGTATGGACGTGTCCGGATTCGATTTCCTGTCGAAAAGGGTGGTTGTTTCAATTCCGCCCGCCCAGGCGGAGGAGGATACGACTAAAGAAAGTAATAAAACAGCCAAAAACTTTTTCATGGGTACCCCTCCTTGTTAAATTTAATACGGTTTTATGCCGATCAGCATCAGCCACCGCTGGTCGAACCAGATTTCCCCATCTTTCCGGCAGGGATGAAAGCCCGTGTTGAAATCGCCCGCCATGTCGCGCTCCATCATCTGCACAATATCCTTTTGGACCGCTTCCGGCGTTTTCGTCAGTTCCATCCATGCGGAAAGCCGCACGGGAATTTTTGTGCTCTCTTCTTTCCATATTTTGTAGCCGGCCGCATTGTATAAAGAAACGAACTCCTGCCGGCTTCTGTTCCGGACGTGGGAACAATCCCGCAGCCGTTCGATCCCATCCTCCGTTTCCCTTACGCTTTCTTCCGCCGCTTCCATATCGATGATTACCAGTTTGCCTCCCGGCTTCAGAACCCGGTTCATTTCCGAAAACGGTTTTTCCATTTCCTGAAAATGATGGAAGGAGAGACGTGTCATTACGATATCAAAGGACGCATCCGGAAAGGGAAGGTCTTCAATGAGACCAAGGATAAACTCCATGTTGCCGAGGCCCGCTTCCTTCGCGCTTTGGATTCCCACGTTCAGCATGGCGGGCGTTGCGTCCAGGCAGGTCACTTTCTGTACCATGGGCGCCAGCGTTCTTCCGCAGACGCAGGTTCCCGCGGCCGGTTCGAGGACAAGGTCTGTTTTGGCTGCGCCAATGGCTTTCATGGTGTAGTCCAGATACTCTTTTTTGGAAAAATTCATGTTGGCGTTTTCAAACGATTTCGCCTGGTCTGTAAAGGAGCTGTTGATTTTTTTCATGTGGTCCGTCATGATGCTCTCCCCTTTTTTACTGCATAACTGTAGCGGCAGTCGCAAAAATATCCGGTATTGCGCTTTGATATCGCTCTTTGTTATTTCTCTTTTGTATCTCTTTTTGTTTCGCTCTATGGCAGCTGTCTTTACTATTCTTTTGGGAACCGCTCTTTAGTATTTCTCTTTTATTTTAAATATTGCTCTTTACATATTCGTAGAATTTATCCGCAAGTTCAGGCTGGTCAACTTCCAGGTCATATACGATCTCGCTGGCGGAATAAATCATTTCATCCACAATCTCGTCCATCTGTTCTGTCAGTTTGGCTGAATAGCCTTCTTTTGTCAGGGTTTCAATCCTGGCCAGCGAAGGTCTCGGTCCGTTATAATCGTAATACGGGGCAAAATAATAGGCCTCCGGATCAAAACCCGGGCTGTTAAGCACGGCTTTTGCCACCGCAAGGCAGCCATCGTCACACAGCACCTCGTCAAACTTTTCCATTTTATATACGCCAAACCGGTTCAATGTGGTGGAATAAAACGCAGCTTCAATGATCATTTCTATGGTTTCCAACGGTAAGTTTTTCAAGAAACTCCGGAACTCTTCTTTTGTCATGTCGATTCCTCCTGGCTCTGTTACCCTTTACCCCGCACCGTGGCACGGTTTCCGTAATGATTCTTTACCAATTAACCTGTCCTTATCTGTCACTCTTTGCCTTTCTTTAATTATAACAAAACAGCCGCAGAAAAATCTACGGCTGTCAGCGCAAACAAACATTAAATTGTTACTATGTACCAGGCCCGGACACGCGGAAATGGTCCGAAAGTATGATTACTCTTTCAAAAAACGCTTACCCGTTTCAGATCGGCATGCCATTTTCCCAGTTGACTTTGATTTCCTGGATGTCAAGAGTGTAAATTCCGTATTCGTTCAGATACTTTTCTTCGATTTCGTCCATCTCCTTGCCGAACAGGATCGGATCTTTGTTGACTTCTTGGCCGAAAGACGCAATGTTGTAGTATTTTTTGAGGATTTTACGTAATACGGAAGGCACTTCTTCCGGTTTTGTGATGGTTTCGTCCACGCCAAAGATGATGCTGTCCTGCAGTATGTCATCATCCATGGAATTAATTTCGACGGCTTTAATTTCTACGTATTTCATTTTATCCCTCTTTTCTGACGTGGTCCGGTCCGGACCCGCCGGTATCATTAACTGTCGGAACGTATTGCTCTTCAACAATTAAATAATACCATTTACATAAAAATGTTTCAAGCAAAACAGGGAATTGGGAAGCGCGGATTATAAATTTACATATTTTTTAAATTCCTGTATGTAATGCCGGGAAACGGGAATATCTTTCTGGGAACAGTTTTCCAGCGTCAGCACGAACGTATCGTTAAACCAGGGGACCACTTCCCTGACTTTGTTGACGTTCACGATATAACATTTATGGGTACGGAGGAAGCCGTGGCCCGTGAGTTTTTGTTCCAGTTCTTTTAACGGCGTGTTAACTTCGAAAATCCCTTTGTCCGAAAAAACCAGGATGCGCTGCTGTTCGGATTTGATCAGACTGATTTCCGATTCCGCGTTCAGCAGGATCATTTTGTCGTTTTGCCAGATAGGGAATTTTAAATCGCCCGATGAAGACTTTTTCTCTGAAAGCTGCCGTTTCAGATTCCGGTAACGCATGATCGACGCGAGGATCCGCTCCTGCGTATACGGTTTAAGAATATAATCCAGGGCATTCAGTTCGAAGGCGGTGACCGCAAACTGGTCAAACCCTGTGGCAAACACGATTTCAGGCGGATTCTTGACGGTCGATTTAATGATTTTTGCTGTCTCGATCCCGTTGATCTGGGGCATCTCGATGTCCAGATAAATCAGGTCCGCCGTATCCTTCTGCAGGAAATCCAGCGCCTCCTGCCCCAGAGAGCATTCCGCGACGATCTCCACGTCCTTGATATTCAGAAGGAGGGACGCCAGTTCCTGCCGGGTCGGGAATTCATCGTCTACTACTATTATTCTGATCATTGCGTACTGGTCACCTCCTGGACCGGGATTCTCATGGAAACTATGGTTCCTTTATTTATGCGGCTGAATATGCGCAGCCTGTTTTTACTGCCGTACAGCGTGTTCAGCCGTTTGTTGACATTCGAAAGACCGATGGATTTCTTGGGCACGGAATCATCCAGTATGGTTGCCAGTTTTTCCCTGGCGATCCCCATACCGTCGTCAATCACAGTGATACGGAAATAGGAAGGCTTCTCGTCGATCCGGATGGTGATCTTTCCCCCGGAAATTTTCGGATAGAGACCGTGTTTGATAGCATTCTCCACAAGGGGCTGCAGGATCAGCGCCGGCAGCATGAACGAGTTTTCCGTGTTCAGTTCATAATCTACCTGGAGGCGTTCCCTGAAACGCGCCTGTTCCAGATGGATATAGGCGCCGATGTGCTGGAGTTCTTCCCGGATGGTGATCATGGTATCCGCGTCCGCCAGGTTTTTGCGGTAATAATTGGCCAGATCGTTGATCAGCGTTTTCGCGGTCTGGGGCTGCTGCGTGCAGTAATAACTGATCGTGCTCAGCGCGTTAAACAGGAAATGCGGATTGATCTGGGACTGCAGCGCCTTGATTTCCGCCTGCTGCAGCAGGTCGGCTTTTTCTTTGATGTTATGGAACGCCAGCTGTGTCGATATCATGGTCCCGATACCGTTGATCAGCGTTTCTTCCATCGGCGAGACCCGGTTATCCATTATATGGCCAGCGCAAAGGTAGCCGAACTTTCTTTTATCGTCATAAAGCGGCACCGTCAGACAGGCCCGGATCACATCCAGCTTTTCGGTGGGGATGGAGAAATCGCTTTTAAAAAGTTTTTCGAAATCGTTTTTCAAGAACGTGACAAAAGGCGCTTCTGTACGGTACGACGTAAAACCCAGAATTTCATCCATGGAGGTAATGGCCACAAAGTCGAAAGTTTCCGAATCCTTGATAATAATATCCACGGTCTCAGAAGCGCTTTTTTTATCCAGGCCGTTCTGCAAAAAGGACAGGGTGCTGTTCGTGATCTTTAACGCGATTTTCGCGCTGATGCCTTCAAATTTTTCCTGCTGGTTGTAAAAATCTTCCAGAAGACCGATAAAGGAACCCGTGCCCACCGTTACGGAAAAAAGGAGAGGGAAAATGACATCTTCCAGCGTGAGGGGAGAAGGAAGAAGATCCGGCGGGAACACAGCCATAAACGCAAGGTTAATTGACGTTAAGGCATAAGCAATCGCGCCTGCGTGCACGAAATTATAATTCTGCTTTTGCAGCCATTTGGATAACATGCCTGCGACGAAGCCTTCCGCAACCGTCAATATAATGGGAAGCAAACTGGCAGGATGAATCAGGGCGCCGTAAACCAGGGAAATGATACAGGCCGTTGCCACGCCTGCAGCCGGCCCGCCGATCAGACCGGCGGAAATTACATAGGTGCTGTGGTTGTTTATCACAACAGTCGGCAGCAACGTGCCGCAAAATAAATCCAGCCCGCCGAAAAAGGCAAAGAACAGCACAAGCTTCACTTTGCTCCGGACCTTTTCGTGCAGCGTGTTAATGGTTTCCCTGATAATCGCCGTGCGGCACAAAACCGAAAACAGGATCAGCACCACAAAGATCCGGGCGCACAGATTTGTCAGTATAATATACCAGGCCATACTATCACCGCTTACCATTGCTTATTTTTACCGGAAAGCCGACCACCTTTTCCGAATCGCTGAAATGTCAGCAACCATCGGCAAAAGACAATCTTTTTTCAAAACTATCATATCGTCTGGCCGTTTTTTGCGCAAGTATTTTAATTCCGTATACCGCACAAAAACCTGTTTATTTGTCAACAAAAGGCGCAAAATGAAAAATTGAAACAAAAAGATGATAATATAAAATCGACAAAACACAGAATTGTGTTTTACCGAACCTTGCAAGAGGGTGTTCGTGCAAACTATTTTAAGCAACAGGAGGCGATAGTATGAAAATCAAAGTAGCTGCAATCCAGATGAACTGCGAACTCGCTAATGTGGACGCGAATCTTGCCAAAGCCGAAGCATTATTGAAAGAAGCAGTGGAAAAAGGAGCGAAATGGGTCATCTTCCCTGAGTTGTTTAATACGGCTTACTGGATACCGAAACAGGATGTGGAACTGGCGGAAGACATTCCGGATGGCCGTACAACCCAGTGGATGATCGAACAGGCCAAAAAGTACCAGATCCTGGTTTCCGGATGCATTCTGGCAACCACACCCAACAAGGGCATCATCACCGACACCGCCCTCACCGTTAACGAAAACGGCGTAATGGGCACCTACGACAAAGTACACCTCTGGGACAACGAAGAACTCCGTTTCCAGAACGGCAGCAAAGTCCCCGCCCCCATCAACTATGGCGACCTGCATATCGGCATGCAGATCTGCTATGAAATCGGTTTCCCCGACATTTCCCGCCTGATGGTTTTGAAAGGCGCCAACGTGATCATCTACCCGGCAGCCTTCGGCCGCGCCCGTTACTATGTATGGGATATCCAGTCCAAAGCCCGTGCGCTGGAAAACGGCATCTATGTCATCGCCGTGAACCGGGCCGGCGTGGATGACAACACCGTATTCCTGGGCGGCCATTCCCGCATCGTAGCGCCGAACGGAGAGGTTCTCTGCGAAGCCGGCCGGGATGAAGACGCTGTCCTCGTGGCGGAGATCGACATCGATAAATGCACCGAGGCAAGGCGCACCGTTCCGTACCTGCGCGACCTGAACAAAGCGCTGGTAAAATCCGAGTGGGAAAAGATCTGATATACGGCAGTAAAAAATACTCAGTAAAGGAGGAAACACCATGTCACTGAATACATGGATGATATGTGGTCTGGCACTCTATGTGTGCTTTGTAATTTACGTAGGCTTTCTGGGCGCCAAAAAGATCAAAGGCTTAAGCGACTTCGCAGTAGCCGGCGAATCCATGGGCCCGATTCCTCTGGGACTTGCGTTCGCGGCCTCGTTCTTCTCCGCCGCGACATTTATGGGTTATGTAGGTTTCTGTTATGCCTGGGGCTCCACCGGCATGTGGATCTTCCTTGCCATCTTCTGCGCTTCAACCCTTGGCTTCATCTTGCTTGCCAAGGGCGTCCGCAACAGTAACGTGGAACTGAAGTCCATCTCCATGGCGGACTGGCTGGCGAAACGTTACAACAGCGACGTGCTGAGAGGTCTGTGCTCCATCGTTTTCATTATCCAGATATTCTACATCGCCGGCCAGTTCTCCGCAGGCGGCTCGCTGCTTTCGGGAATGATTGACGGTCTGGATTACACCACGGCCATCATCGGCGTCACCATCATCACCGTATTATACGTAACCGTAGGCGGCCTCTTCGCCGACGTTTACACCAGTATCGGGCAGATGTGCCTGATGATTTTCGCAGGCGTGTTCGTATTCGTCTCCGGCCTGATGCTCTTCAAGGGCGGCCTGACGGAGGTGTCCGACATCCTTGCGGCCCAGAATCCTTACTTCGTTACCGTAACGAACCCCGGCGCGCTGCACATGTACAGCTACGCCACCATCTTCGGCGTAATGTTCATCGAATTCGCGTTTGCGGGCCAGCCCCAGCTGCTGAACAAGATCATGGCGTTAAAGAACCCGAAAGACATGTCCAAGATGATCTGGACCTGGATCTTCGCTTCCTTCTGCTGCCTGCTGGTTATGTTCGGCGGCCTGTACATGCGGGCTATCAATCCGTCCCTTAAGGTTGCGGACAACGCGGTTATCGAATATGTAAAACTGTTCCATCCGGTTATCAGTACCATCCTGTCGGTTGCCATCGTCGCGGCGCTGATGTCCACCGCCTGCGGCCTGATCCTGGTTATCACCACCTGCATCAGCAACGACCTGTTCCTGAAGACTCTCGTAAAACACGGGATCATTAACATGGAAGAAGAAAAGGCGGAACGTTTCGCCTACGGCCTGACAAAAATCCTGCCGGCCATTATCGGCGCGATTTCACTGTACCTGGTCTTCAATCCGCCTCCGTTCATGGGCGTTATGGTCTGGATCGGTATCTCCGGTGTATCGGCGGCAACCCTGGCTCCCCTGATTTTCGCCCTGTTCCTGCCGAAGATTGCCAACTCCAAAGCTGCCATCATCGGCGCTATCGTCGGCGAAGGCGTTTACTTCTACCTGTACCTCATCGCCCACATTGAACGCAGCGTTATGGCTGCCGGCGCCTGGGGCGTATTAGTCAGCTTCGTAGTCATGTTTGTGCTGGGCAGCCTTTGGAAGAGCGACCTGCCGGAAGCACAGGCCCAGAAATAAAGGAGGGTGATCTGCTATGTTGTGGCATAATCCGATGCTAACGGTCTGGCTGGGCATCAGCATATTTACCGTTGTAATTTCCTATGTTCTCCTGAAAAAGTGGTACTAAAGTGGGATTAAATTAAATAAAAACCATCTGCCTGCAATATGGCAGATGGTTTTTTTGATGGAAAGAGATTAAAAAGCAAAGGCTGAAGCAAAACATCGGGAACGATTGCGTAATTTCATGAGATGAAATTCGCCGTCGTGGCGAGACTGTCTGAGAGGCGAAGCCTCGAGTTTCGAAGCCACAGGCGAATGAGTCCATGAAATAGCAATCGTTCCCGGTTTTGCGGGCCTTTGCTTTTTAAGTTTTCCGGCAAAAAAATCTCCGCCATTTCTGACGGAGATTTTTTAATCAGTTTTTTATTTTTTATTCCAGCTCTCCTTGCGTTCCCTGCGCAGCATCCTGTCAGGATCCAGGTGTTTCTGTTCAACGCCTGACGCAAGTTCCGCCACGCCGGTCAGCGGGTTCAGCGGTTTCTTCTTCCCTTCGCATACCGGGCAGTGGCATTCGTTCTTGTAATTTTCCGGTTCCGTGTAGGTCGTGATCACGCCTTCGTAATTCCGCAGGATCACTTTCCGCGGTGTCTGGGAAATCAGGTAATTCGGCATAACCGGTGTTTTTCCGCCGCCGCCGGGGGCATCCACCACAAAGGTCGGAATGCAGAAGCCGGAGGTATGGCCGCGGAGCGCTTCCATGATTTCGATCCCTTTGGAAACCGGAGTCCGGAAATGGCTCAGGCCGAGACTCGGATCACAATTATAAATATAGTACGGACGGACACGGGCGCGCACCAGGGCGTTGACGAGTTCTTTCATAACATGCACGCAGTCGTTCACGCCGGCCAGCAGCACGCTCTGGTTCCCCAGGGGGATACCGGCGTCGGCAAGACGGGCGCAGGCCTGCCGCGCTTCGTCAGTCAGTTCGTTGGGATGGTTAAAGTGAGTGTTGCACCACACCGGGTGATATTTTTTGATCATGTTGCACAGTTCCGGCGTAATCCGCTGGGGGCAGACCACCGGCGTCCGGGTGCCGAAACGGATGATCTCCACGTGTTCGATGGCCCGTAATTCCGACATGACTTTTTCCAGCACCGCATCGCTGAGCATCAGCGCGTCGCCGCCGGAAATGAGCACGTCACGGATATGTTCATTATTTCTGATGTATTCAATTCCCCGCATGATCTGTTCCATGGGAACGTTCTGGTCATGCTGTCCCGCGAATCTTCTTCTGGTGCAGTGACGGCAGTACATGGAGCACTGGTCCGTAACCAGGAGCAGGACTCTGTCCGGATAACGGTGGGTCACGCCGGGAACGGGGCTGAACTCATCTTCGGCCAGGGGATCCGCATCTTCATAGGGCGCGAAATTCAATTCATTCGCAGTGGGAATCGCCTGTTTCCTGACAGGGTCGTAGGGATTGTCAAGATCAATCAGCGAAAGATAATAAGGGGTCACCGCCATTCTGAGCCGCCCCAGGGTCGCTTCGATCCCGTTGCGCTCTTCTTCAGTCAGGACAATGCCGTAGTCCTCCAGGTCCTTTACGGTAGTGGCCCGGTGAATGACCTGCCAGCGCCAGTCATTCCACTCCGACTCGGCGACGTCTGCAAACAATCCGTTTCTTGTCTTCATTGTTTCCCCTCCAGATTACGTTAGGTTAAAAATAGTTACCACTATTATACAGGCGAATCCGAAAATAATCTACTGCTTTTTTATATAAAAAGCGGCCCCGGAACGGAGCCGCTCTTCTTATACTATAACTTTCAGACTTTCTAAACTTTTTAACTGGTACCAGGCTGCGCCTGTGTCACGATACAGCCAGTCTGAATTTCTTACCAGAGACCAACCACCTTCCACCACATCGGGCCAATGCCCAGGAAGCAGATCAGGAACAGGATGGAGCAGATGAAACCAACTTTCCACCATTCCGGCTGGGTAATGTAACCGGAGCCGAAGTAAATGGGAGCCGGACCGGTTGCGTAATGGGTCAGGCAGCCCATGATACCGGTTTCAACGCCCAGCGCGATAGCGGAAAGCATCGGGGGAGCGCCTGCGGCAACTGCCACTGCCAGGAACGCAGCATATACCGCGCTGACGTGCGCGGACAGGGACGCGAATGCGTAATGCACATACATGTTAATGAGACACAGAATGAGCAAGGTGGTCATGGGGTCGATTCCCTTCAGGCTTCCGGAGATGCCCGTTGCAATCCATTTTACGAAGCCCAGTTTTGCCAGACCGGTAGCCAGGCTCATCAGACCGCCCATCCATACCAGCGTATCCCACGCGCCTTTTTCGGTGATGATATCATTCCATTCCAGCGCGCCGCGCACCAGCATGAAACCGATGCAGACCAGGGCGATCATGGTCGCGTTCAGACCGGTGAAGGAAGTGGTAGCCCACATGGCAAGCGCTGCCAGGAACGCAATCAGCACGGTGGTTTCCGCGCCGCTCATGGGACCCATCTTCTGCAGTTCGTCTTTGGCCAGCTGCGGAGCTTCCGGTGTCTGGGTCAGTTCCGGTGTGGCTAATTTATAAACCAGATACGGAGTGATAATCAGGGCGATAATACCGGGGAGAATGGTGGCCAGCGCGTAAGTGCCCCACGTGATGTCCAGCCCGGTCACGTCTTTGGCCAGCTTCGCTACCAGCAGGTTCGGCGCCACAGAGGTCAGGAACAGAGATGAAGTGATGCAGTCGCATTCGAAAGTAGAGAGCATCAGGTAGTTACCGATTCTCTTGCGGGTGCCGTCATCCGGTTCCGACTGGAACGCAGTGCAGAGGGACCGTACGATAGGATACAGGATGCCGCCGCCGCGGGCCGTGTTGGACGGGGTCGCCGGCGAAACGATAAAGTCGGTGATAGCCAGAGAATAACCAAGTTTCAAAGAGCTTGTGGCAATCTGTGACATGATGACGTAAGCGATACGACGGCCCAGGCCGGTTTTGATGAAGCCTTTGGCAAACATGTACGCGCCAACGATCAGCCAGATAGTTGCATTACCGAAGCCGGACAGGGCTTCGGCCGGTTTCAGTACTTTCAGGAACCCGGTGAGACCTACCGCAATCAGCGCTACGCCGCCGATCGGAATGGGATGCAGGATAAAGCCGATAATGGTCGCAACAAAGATTGCGAACATATGCCAGGCAGCCGGCTTCAGGCCCGCCGGTACCGGCAGGAACCAGAGTACGATACCCACCAGAACGGTGAACATACCCTTTTGAAAGTTAGACTTTAACATGATAACTATCCCCCTTTTATTTCCATGATACCTGAAAGGAAATGTCCGGAGCGCCGTTACAAGAAACGCTCTTTTGAATCCTTTGCATCTATTATAACTGTAAACACAACATTAGCAAAGTCTATTTCCGGTTTATTGTATATTTTTTATGTTTTGTACTCATTTTTTGTATAGTTTTTACGGTTTTACCCGCTTTTAGCGGCACAGAATCTTGCCTGACCGGATATACGAAGCGCTTTGGCTCCTGATATATATAATAAAAACTGCCGGATGAGTTGCTCCGGCAGTTTTACATTTCTTTGACTTGTTATTTCACAAATATTACGGTTACTCCTCACCCTGCGGTTCCGCTTTCAGTTCCTCGAATTTGGCAGCCATGGTGGGATTGCCTTTTACCAGTTTTTTAATTGTAATGTCCTGCAATTTATTGTCGGCAAGCTTCAGGTGGCTGACAGTCAGCTGCAGTTCTTTTTTAATCTTTTCCAGATTTTTAATGGTTTTGTCAATATCGCTGATGGCGTCTTCAAAATTTTTATCCGCCAGCCTGCAGTCACGGTCAAATTTATCTTTGAACTCGTTCAGCTTTGTTTCAAAGTTCGTAATGTCGATATTCTGGTTCCGGACCGTCACCAGTTCTTTCTGATACTTCAGCGAATTCCGCGCCGCGTTCCGCAGCAGGGTGATGATAGGGATAAAGAACTGGGGCCGCACCACGTACATCTTTTCATATTTATGTGACACGTCCACGATGCCATTGTTATACAGGTCGTTTTCCGGTTCCAGCAGTGTCACCAGAACGGCATATTCGCATTTCTTTTCCTTGCGGTCCTTGTCCAGCTCTTTGAAAAAGTCTTCGTTTTTGTGTTTGGTGGCAGTGGTGTCCATTTCATTTTTCATTTCGAACATGATGGATATAAATTCCACGTCATCTTCAGTTTCCCGGAAAATGAAATCTCCTTTGCTGCCCGTCTCGCTGACTTTATTGTCTTTTTCAAAAGTTGCGTTCTGGAAGCCGATGGCCCGGATCCTGTCAAATTCATTTTTGCAGAACACTTCCAGGCTCTCGCCGACCATCTTGGTAGACTGCTTTGCCTTAAAATCTTTCAGCTGCCCGATTTGCTCGTCTTTTAATTTCAATTGCTGCTCGTAGCTTGCCTTCAGATTGTTCTGCGCCAGTTCCGCTTCTTTTTCCTTATTGTCTAACTGGCCTTTCAGTTTTTCAATCTCAAGGACTTTTTTATTGAGCTCACCGGTTTTTTCGGAAACCGCACTCTGCACTGCCAGTTCCTGCTCTGTTTTATTCGCCTCAATCTGCGCATTCAGTCTTGCGATTTCAGCTTCTTTTTGTGCAACTTCTTCCTGCAGTTTTAACTTATATTCACTTTCCTTGTTGCCAATCTGGCCCTGGAGTCTGGAAATTTCCGTGTCTTTCTGTGCCACAACTTCATTCACGGCAGCGGTTTTTGCTTCCATTGCTGCCTCAATTCTGGCAGCCAGTTCCGCAATCTGCATTTCTTTCTCAGCCACTGCATTTTTAACCGCCAGTTCATTTTCTGTTGTTTTGGTAGCAAGCTGTGCCCTTAATGAAGAAATTTCTGCAGCTTTTTCCGAAATTACCTGCTGTAAATCTTTCGTCACCGCTGCTTCGGCAATTTTCACCGCGTCCAGTTTGCTTTGCTCAAAAGCCTGCTCCCGTTCGTGCAGTGCCGCCACAAACTCCTGGTCGCGCAGCTGCGCACGGATCGATTTGTATTCTTCTTCACTGATGGTAAATGTTTTATGACAATTGGGACAGGTTATTTCCGCCATTATATTTCCTCCGGATTATGAAAATACGTCAGTAAACTTCTATATCATGTGCTTTTCAATTTCCGCAATCAAAGTTACATCCGCCGGCAGCCATTTCACGCTGTAGAGCTTGTCTTTCGTCAGCCATCGTGCGTCTTCCGCCTCTAACAGTTTCAATTCGCCTTCTTCCACTTCGCACCAGAAACAGTCCATGGACAAATGAAACGTGGGATAATCATATTCTATAGTTGTAATCAGATTGCCTACACGAATCTTCGTGGCCAGTTCTTCCCGGATTTCCCTTACAAGAGCCTGTTGTGATGTTTCACCCGGTTCCACCTTGCCGCCCGGAAATTCCCACTGGCCTTTAAATTCCCCGTAACCTCTGGCCGTGGCAAAGATTTTCTGTTTTTTATCCGGCGGATCGCAGATTACCGCAGCCACAACTTTTATGGTTTTCATGATAACGCTCCGTGAACGTTCCTTTCCCAATGCTCACTGAATAACACTCTTTAGAATCGAAGATACTCTTTACTTCTTTATCGCCGCCAGCTGCGTTTTCGTGTGGGCTTTCACTTTTTCCACACTGGCCATCTGCCGGATGATGTCTTTTGTGACTTTATCCAGCGTGGAATTCTCACTGTAATTGGCCGGCATAATGAAGTCCACCCGCTTGTCCTGAATCAGGTTTTCCACCTTATCCCGTTTGCCCGACTGATACACCGCGATGGAACAGCCCCCGTTCACTTTTACCAGCTTCATGCAGGGCACGTCCGTCAGTCCGTCGCCGATGTAAATCATGTTGCGGAAGGGAACGGGCCGGTCTTCCTCCGGCGTGTAACGGTTCAGGTCGTCGTCGTTGGAAATGTCCAGAACGCCTTTGTTGATGCGGAACAGAAACTGGGTCTTGGTAGTATAGTTCACCACATTTTTCGGCCAGCAGGCAACATCGTTTTCATTATACAGGAATTCCCCGGCAAACACGTCGTCAAATTCTTTGTAAATAGAGGATCCCTCAATAATTTCCCGCAGGCCGGAAGATATAATGTAGTGTTTGATGGTGACGCCCTGCTCTTTGCCAAACTGGTTGATGCGTCCGAACCATTCTTCCACACCGGGATACAGTTTCAGATCTTTGCCAAGGGCCACAAAATCATCACGGCGGATGGAGATCCTGTGAACGTGGGCTTCATCCAGCATGAGGTACATGTAAGCCAGGATGCGGTCCATCTTTTTGTCTTCCGCCAGCTTGGATGCCTTTGCCCAGAATTCATCCGCGGACATGCCCAGATTCGGAATAAATGTGTACGCCTGCATGTCCGTGGTGCACAGGGTCTTGTCAAAATCGTACATCATTGCGATTACCGGTTTTTTGGCTGCCATCGTCTAATCCCCTCTACTGTCTCTGAAATCTTTTTAATTCTTTTCCCACGTTCTTGCCAGCATGGCAAACTCTTCCAGGCTCAGTGTTTCCGCCCGGCGCTTACCGTCGATGCCGGCCCGGTCCAGCCAGGCTTTTACCTGTTCCCCGGTCAGTCCGCCCATATTCTTCAGGCTGTTGTTCAGCATTTTCCGGCGCACGGAAAAAGCCGCCGCCACCACTTTGAAGAAGGTTTTTTCATCCGGCACTTCCACCGGAGGCGTGCTTCTTCTTTTACATACCAGCACGGCGCTGTCCACTTTGGGCGCCGGTAAGAACGAGCCTGCCTTCACAATAAAGGCAATTTTCGGTTCCGTGTAATACTGCATTGCAACGGAAATAGCGCCGTACTCACGTCCGCCCGGTCCGGCGGTCATCCGTTCCGCCACTTCCTTCTGCACCATCACTACCAACCGCTCCAACGGGAGCTTCTGCTCCAGCAGGTACATGATGATGGGAGTAGTAATGTAATAGGGAAGATTCGCGCAGACTTTGAATGTGTCGGATTGTTTTATTTCGGATTCTGCTTCTGCGACTTCACCAGCCGCGTCTGCCGTTTTCCGGTCTGCTTTCACTTCTGCAATGATTTCCGGAATATTGACTTTTAAAATATCGCCCTGCACGATGCGGACGTTTTTATAGGCACCGACCGTTTCCTGCAGCACCGGAATCAGCCGTTTGTCCAATTCCACGGACACAACCGATGCGCCGGTCATTGCCAGCGCCTGGGTCAGGGTACCGATGCCGGGACCGATTTCCAGTACCGTGTCCTCCGGGGTCAGCTCCGCCGCTTTGGCAATCCGGCTGACCACCGATTCTTCCACTAAAAAATTCTGTCCCAGATTTTTATCTGCTTTTAAATGAAATGCCTGCAGGATACGTGCCGTTACTTCCCGCCTGGCAATGATGGGCTGAATATCTTCCATGCGTGTTTTGTTCCTATTCTTCTTTCACTTTTTCCAGCGCGCGTTCAAACTCTTCCTGGGTAACCCCGTAGGTGTTCAGCCGGCGCAGAAACGTTTTCGCGGTTCCGTATCCGATGCCTAATTCCGCCCCCAGCAGGTCCCGTTTACGGCTGGCCTCCGGGCTGCCGGACAATCCGTTGTCCCGCAGGTCTGCCACGTCAAACACCGGTTCCGGATTGTATTCGTGACGGTGCACCTTGCTCAGTGCCAGTAAAATCGCTTCCGGTTTTGCCTGCTCGATGCCTACGTCATCGGGGATCCGGGCGTCTTTTTTGGGTACAAACGCCTGCCCCGCATCGGGAAAACGTTCTGTCAGAAACTTGCGGATCCGTTCCCCGGACCCGTCCGGATCGGTCAGAATGATAATGCCCCGCTTCTTGTACGCTGCTTCAATCTGTTTTAACGTTTGCGGACGCAGGGCAAAACCGCCCGTCTCAATGGTATCACACTCCAGCGCGCGCTTTACGGCCACCGTGTCCATTTTTCCTTCTACTATGATGACTTCTTTTAACAAAATAAGCTCCTTGGACAATGTTTACGGTTTATTCCAAAATATAAATCTCTACGTCCCGGCGTCCCCACTGGTAGCATTCATGCAGTGAGTCCATGAACAGGTCGATACGGGTACCCACAATCGCGCCGCCCGTATCTCCCGCTATGGCCATGCCGTAACCGGGGATATACAGCTTAGTGTAATACGGGATTACCCGGGGATCTACCGCAACGATGCCGCGTTTTGGATACAGTCCTACCGAAGTATGACCGGAGGCACCGCCGCCCCAGGTGTAGGCCGTTGCTTCCCCGTAAAGAACTTTCTTATATTTTACATATCCATTCGGCGTCAGGATAGACTGGGCCACGCCCTGCCGTACCACAGCGTTCACCGGTTCTGTCACACGCTTGCGGTCCAGCTCGATTTTCTGCTCGTGACCGGCACGGGTGATGTTTTCGAAAATAACCAGGTCCTTGCCCTTCACGCCTTCTTTTTCCACCTTTTTATCGCCAAAGGCCAGTTCCGGATCATCGATGAACTGGGTACCGAAAGGCACCTCCACCTCTTCCCGGGAAAGGAACGACTTCCGGGCCAGCACATGGATAACCATACCGTCGGTGATTTCTGTTTCCGGTGGCGGATAGACTGTGCGGCCGTCCATGTTGATCTTCGCGTCTTCCAATACGCCTGCAACCGTAGCCTGATGGGTCGTAAATTCTTTGGCCAGGCCAAAGTGATGCAGACGGACCGGTTTCTGTCTGGAAGCTTCCTGCGGCTGCGAAACTTCGGTTTTATTACCGGTAGTATCACCTGTTGTATTATTGGTCGCAGTTACACCGGCAACTGTTTCCGGTTTGGCTGCATTTTCTTTCGCCGTTTCCGATGTTTCCGTTTTATCTTTTTCTGTTTCCTTAGGCTGAACCGTTACAGGCTGTTCTTCTTTAACATCTTTTACCGGAGGTGTCACAGGTTTTTCAGCCGGATTTTCTACAGGCGGAGCCGTTACATTTTTCTCTGTTTCATCTTTTTCTATAACTTTTACGTCCGCAATGACCCTGTCACCGGTCACAATTTCCACATTTTTAGCCTGGGGGCGGTCATTGTAAAACGCGTCCGCTGCCAGCTGCTGCTTAGCTGCCTCTGTCTGGCTGGGGTCCAGATACACCTGTTGCTGAGGCATCACATATTTCTGCGGTGCCGGTACTGCCTGTTTCTGTTCCGCAGCTACAGTATTCACCTGCTGCTGCGCCGTTTCCTTTTTCACTTGT
>Ga0129306_1002312_pt1 | contig 17371 bp, 10 predicted proteins | sample P827metagenome_FD_94438 | JGI IMG/M metagenome (GOLD analysis project Ga0129306, IMG submission 94438) | Capybara group fecal microbial communities from Wisconsin, USA - P827 metagenome | ecosystem: Host-associated > Mammals > Digestive system > Large intestine > Fecal | place: USA: Wisconsin... | reverse complement strand
TATGACGAGGGCGGCCAGCTCACCGAGGCGGTCCGCCGCAAGCCCTACTCGGTCGTCCTCTTCGACGAGATCGAGAAGGCGCACCCGGACGTCTTCAACATCCTGCTCCAGGTCCTCGACGACGGCCGGATCACGGATTCGCAGGGACGCACGGTGGACTTCAAGAACACGATCATCATCATGACCTCGAACCTCGGCTCCCCGGTCCTCCTCGAAGGGCTCGACGCGGACGGGAACATCACCGACGCGGCGAAGGACGAGGTCACGGCGATCCTGCGGCGCACGTTCCGTCCAGAATTCCTCAACCGCCTCGACGAGATCGTCTTCTACAAGCCGCTCTCGCGCGAGAACATCCGCGGGATCATCGATCTCCTCACGGCCTCGCTGGCAAAGCGCCTTGCGGAGAAGAACCTGACGCTCGTGCTCACGGAGGCGGCGAAGGACAAGATCATCGCGGAGAGCTACGATCCGGTCTTCGGCGCGCGTCCGATGAAGCGGTATCTGCAGGCGAAGGTCGAGACCCTGATCGCCCGGACCATCCTCGCGGGGACCCTCTCCGAAGGTGCGACCGTCACGGTGGATGTGGACGCGGGGACAGGGGAACTGATATGTAAGTAAACCAAATAGGAAAGTGCGTATCTGATCGGATGCGCACTTTTGTTATGCTCTTTTGTCTGCGCGGCTTTCATGATTCCGCACCTTCCGTGCGAGGAGAAGAGGAAGAAAGCCCTTCGGGGCTTTCAGGGATCGCCTGCGCGGCTGGCGGACAAGAGGCCTCCGCGACCGGCCTCTTGTCAATCACCGCCGCCCAAGGCCGTTCCCGCCTTGGGAATCCACCCTGCCTCAGGTACAACCTCCCTTCTTGTCGTGAAGCGTTGTTCAATGGGGCGTAACGCCTCTTCATTTCAGGATTACAGGGGGATTCACCAAGTTAGGAAGCTGAAATTGGTTACAATACGCTCAACGCCGAAGATACAGCTGCACGTGTCAGACCTTTCAGCTTCGCCGAGGCAAGGGGTGCAGCGGGAAAGTGTTAGATCCAGCCCTGACGTCTCGCTGTGCACCCATTGCCACGACGGAGTCGTAAGACCGGGCACGGAGCACGGCACGAAACGGCGTTGAGCGAGCCTCTGACGATTCAGTGCCACTCATCCGGGAACTGGCCCCTCTGTAATCAAGAAATGAAGAGGCGTTATGCCCCATTGGACGGTGCTTCAGAATGAGAAGGGAGGTTATACCCGAGGCAGGGGTGGAGTCCAGAGGCGGGGAAAGCGCCTCTGGGAGCGGTGATTGGCAAGAGGGCGGCTCCGGAGCCCTCTTGTCCGCCAGCCGCGTAGGCGAAAAGAACAATCGGCTCAGCCGATATTCTATCCGCAAGCGTCAGCGCGCAAGCAAAAGAAAAGGCGTACCTTTTTCAGGTACGCACTTTTCAATCTTGGTGAACGGGCGTGCGAAGTGCGCCCGTCTCTTGTCTCCACGGACTCCGTGGTTTATTTCGCGATCTCATACCCGAACTGGTTGAGGAAGCTGTTCAGCACATCCTCGACCACCGTGCCTTCGCTGTACGCGATCCCGTTCTCCGTCGCGTAATTCTTCGCGAAGTCGAGGATCTTGCTCCGCAGGGCCAGTCCGAGCAGCCCCGCGATCAGCAGCCCGACGAGCCACGAGATCAGAATCCCGCGCGCAAACGTCCGCTTGTTCTGCTTCCGGCATCCGCAGCAGGCCCAGATGATGACGAGCAGCGGCCCGATGAGCGGGATCCCGACGAGGAGGAAGATCCCGAACCAGCCGAGCGCGCTGACGGGCTCGTACTTCGTGCCTTTGACGGATTCCTTGGTGATCTCCGGATCGACCGCCGCCGCACCGTAGACCGGGGTGCCGTATGCCGCCGCAGGTGCCGGGGTCGGTGCCGGTTTCACGGGCTGCGCATACGTCGTCTGGGGCTGTGCCTGTGTCGTCACCGGAGCGGGATGGGCGGGCTGGGCAGGCTGACTGTACGGCTGCTGTGTCGGCTGCTGAGGCTGGGCCGGTGCCGCGGTGTACGTCGGCTGCGTTTGCGGCTGGGGCTGGGCCGGCGCCGGATTCGGCGTCACGGGCGGGATCGGCGCGACCGGTTCGGGCTCGCGGGCGGGCAGTTCGATCGGCGCCTCATAGGGCGTCTCGGGCACTTCGGGCTCTGCCGGCTTTTCCGGTTCCGGTGCCGGTTCCGGTGCCGGTTCCGGCGCAGGTGCGGGCTGTTCCTTCTTCGGCTCTGCCTTCGGAAAAGGCGTGCCGCATTCGGTGCAGAATTTGCTCTCAATGGGCATCTTCGCGCCGCAGTTCTCACAGAATTTGGTTTCCATGGCTGTTCTCCTTATACGAAATACGGGATGATTCTTTGACACTTCCATTATAGCACAAGTCCGCGGGCCTGTCATCGCGAATTTTAGCGATTTCCGAAGGGAATGGGAAAATTACCGCTCCGCGTTCACGATGCCGCTTGCCTGACGCGGTGATCCCATCAAGGGGTACGGATTGCCACGTCAGGACCTCAGGGTCCTTCCTCGCAATGACACCGGAAAGGGCTGCAGCCGGACCGGAAAATCGGCGGTCCCGTTTGTGCGCGTCCGTTTCCCTGACTTGGTGAACGGGCTTGCGAAGTGAGCCCGTCTCATGCCCGCGGGGGCTCCCCGCCCGGCCGCCCGGTCACCACTTTCGCTCGTTATTGTGCCACGGCGTTCCGACAAATCCGATCTGTGCGAAGTCCTCCGGATTGTTCCGGATGATCCAGTCGATGTACGTCATCGTCATCTGCGCGGTGAGGAGATACCCCGCCGCGTTCATGTGCCCGCCGAGGAAGAAATTGTACCGGAATTCGGCGTCGTACACAGGCCCGTCGCGGAAGAGATCGATCACGTAGGTGTAGTCAAACTTCGCCGCGATGTCGTGGAGCAGCTTCGCGTGATCGCGGTGCACGCGGTCGCCCGGATTGTCCGGCTTCGCCGATTCGCGGGGCATGGTCATGAGGAAGAACCGCGCCTTCGGCTGGATCTCTTTGTATTTCTGGATGATTTTTCCGTACATCCCGGCGAAGGTCGGGCGGTTGTTCTCGGGATTTTCGAGATCGATGTCGTCCGCGGTGCCTAACTCCTGCCTCAGACCGAAGAGGTCGTTCACGCCGAGCGCGAAGATGTAGGCCTGCGCCGCCTTGTCGGGATCCCAAACTCCGTTCGCCTCGCCCCAGCCCTCGAGGTATTCCTTTGCGGTCATCCCGCCGCGGGAGAAATTGTAGACCTTCGTCCCGGCCTCGCGCGCGATGTACTGGCCCCAGGAGTACTCGAACAGGTCGTGATACCCCTTGCCGCCGTCGGGGGAGGTGGATTCAAACTCCCCGGAGGAGAGCGAATCGCCGACGCACGCGATCGAGCGGAAGATGCCGGTGAACCCGCCGTCCGGCTTGATGTGATCCAGCGGCTTCTCGTTCGGATTGGCGTAGAATTTCGTGATGTCCATGAAAAAACTCCTCAAAAATGTGTATTCTGCCTGTAACTGCCGCTCCGCGGCAAATTCACTCGACGACGCGAAGCGTCAAGAACTTCACTCGCTGGATCCATCCAGCGAATTTCACGCGCACAGTGCTTTTCACCCGGTCCTTCATCCCGCGTTGATTTCGCAGGGGGGACGGAGAGAGAACGAGGGAAACGCGTGCAGGGAAAGCTCCTCGCCGCGAAGCGTCATCGGAAGTGAATGTGCGCTTCGCGCAGTTTTACTTCCCAACCTTTTCTTCAATCAGCCTGTTCACCCCGCGCCGCACGCCCTCGAGCCACTCTGCGGAATGCGGGTACTGCGAGAACGTGACCTCGCCGTCCGCCTCGAGCACCGCCATCACCGCGTCGCGGCCGCAGAGCTCCTCGGCCAGATCCATTGCCCTCCGGTCGATCAGCGCCATCGTGAACACCTTCATGTGTAAGGTCTCATACGGCTCGCCCATCGGACCGGGGTACACCGCGAAGCAGTCGCCCGCCGGGACAAAGTACTCGCCGTCCGTGACCTGGTACGGGTCGATCGGGCGCACCGAATACTGCGAGCTGTAGAAATTATAGCCCCACTGCAGGAAGCCGGTGATCTTGTATTTCCAGAACTGCACGCCGATCACGCGGGTCCGGGCCATGGGCATGGCGACAAAGCGGTTCGAGACCTGATTGCCCTGCCCGCAGCAGTAGTACGTCCAGAGATCCTCGACCCCCGCCGCGAGGAAGGGCTCGATGTGGTTGTTCGACGGGATCGGATGCGGGCACGCGCCCGTCTGGTAGAACTCGAACGACGAGAGCGCGTCCATGATGCGGTGGCCTTCGAGCAGGTCCGCGATCTGCTCCCGCGCCGCTTTGTACGCCTCGAGGTGGTCGAGGTGCGGTTCGTCCGAGACGTGGAAGAGGCAGCGGTCCGCGACGCCGAGCTCCTCCATCTTCTTGAGGAACGCGGGGATGAAGGCGCGCAGGAATCCGCGGTATTCATCCGAGGTGGCGTCGGTTTCCCAGCCGAAGACGCGGCGGTACTCCCCGTCGACCCACGCCATGACCTTCGGGGCATGTCCCGCGCCCCACTGGGTATAGAAGTGGGAAACCTCGTAATACTCGACGCCGACGCTCTTCGCGATCCGCACCCACTCTTCCACGCGGTCGAAGCCGAATTCCCAGCCGTCCGCGGTCTTGGTGACGTCGACCAGCTGTGTGGTCCGGCGTTCGCCCCCGACGGCGGTGTCGAGCGGCGGGGTGAAGACGGGCATGAGGATGGCGTTGATCCCGTTTTCGACCGCCGTCCGCATGAACTTCGCGATATATTCCCAGTGGCGGCAGGAGAAGGTGTCGAGGCCGTAATAGTTGGCGATGCAGTCGGTGTGGAACCACTCGGTGACGGTCATCTTCTGCTTCGGGAGGACCGCCCCGATGACGTGTAAGCTGTACTCCGCCGACGCGGTGAGCTCGCCGCATTCGAGCCGGATCGTGATGGGATAATCGCCGGGGGTCAGCCCTTCCGGCACGCGCACGGTGACCCAGAGGGCCTTCAGCTCGCCGTACACCACGGGGACGTCGTCCTTCGGATCGAGCGGCATGAGGAGGTCGGGATAGAAACCGGGCGTTTTGCGCAGATAGTTGTCGTCACAGCCGTTGTAGCAGGGCAGGCGCACGGGGACCTGCTCGACCGAGCGCACGGTAATGCAGTCGCGCAGGGGGGAGACGACGGCGAGATGCGTCATGCGTTTGGGATGGTCGGCCGGATCGTCGGAGGTGTAGGCGACCTCAAAGGAGAATTCCTCGCCGAGGAGAGCCTCTCCGCGGCAGACGGTCTGTTTCTCGTCGATGGACTCGTCCATGAAGCATTTTTCGAGGGCGGAGATGGGTTTGATGAGGATGGACATAGCGGTGCGCTCCTTTCTCTCTTTTCTCTCTTTATTTTCTCTTTATCGGTTTTCTATCTGCGCGCTTGCGCTTGCGGATTTTATTTTGACTGAATCGTTTGTTCTTTTGTCCTTCCGGACGGGACCAGAGAGGACCCTCGGGCCGGGCCCTCTCTGGACTTTCCCGGCCCCACGGCAGGGGAGGAGCGCCTCCCCCGCCTTTGGATTCCACTCCTACCCCCTCAGGTCCAACCTCCCTTCTGAATGGGAAGCGTTGTTCAATGAGGGCTAAACCTCTTCATTTCATGGATTACATGGCCGCACCAATATAGGCAGTTTGACAGTCACGGCCATTGTTTGGGTGCGATAGTGGGGGTTCCGGTTCAAGTCAAGCTCTTGCCGTCATCCGGAGAATGCAGCTCAGGAGATGACGCGAAGCGAAGGATGCCGGTCTGACACAAACCGCCGCACGCAGTCATTCTTAATTCGTAATTCTTAATTCTTAATTTCCCTTCCGTATCGCCGTCTGAATCAACCGATCCAAGAGCTCCCCGTACGCGATCCCCTCGTTCACCATCATCTTCGGATACATGGAAATCGGCGTGAAGCCCGGGAGCGTGTTGATCTCGTTGAACACGAATTCCTCCCCGTCCCGCGTGCAGAAGAAGTCCACACGGGCCAGGCCCCGGCAGTCGAGCGCGCGGAAAATCGCCTCGGCGTGTCCCCGCACCTCTTCCTGCTTCTCCGGCGAGATCCGCGCGGGCAGATAGAACGACGACGCGTCGCTGATGTATTTCGTCTCGTAGTCATAGAACTCCGAGGATCCGCAGTCGATCTCCGCCGGATGCGCCACCGTGTAGCGCCCGTGCTCCTCGAGCACCGCGACCTCGATCTCCCGGCCGTTGACCGCTTCCTCGACGAGGATCTTCGTGTCCTCCGCGAAGGCCAGCGCCAAGGCGCGCGCAAAATCCTCCGGCTTCTTCACCTTGTTCACCCCGACGGACGAGCCTGCCCGTGCCGGCTTGACGAACATCGGATAGCCGAAGGCCTCCTCCGCCGCGCGCCGGACCGCATCGATCTCTGCCTGGGTCCCGGCGTTCTCTGCCTTGACGACGATGCCGCGCGCCGTTTTCAAGCCGGTCTCGATCGCGACGATCGCCTTCGTCACCGCCTTGTCCATGCAGACGGCGGAGGACTGGCAGTCGCAGCCGACGACGGGGATTCCCGCCACGGCGAAAAGCCCCTGCAGGGTGCCGTCCTCGCAGTATTTCCCGTGGATCATCGGCAGCACGGCGTCCGGGCGCAGGTGTTCGATCACGCCGTCCCGATCCACCGAGAGCGAGCCGTCCGAGAGGTCGACGGAGAGGGGAACTTTCCGGCCGTCCGTCCACGTGCCGTCGGCGATCTTCGCGGGATCGTCCTCGTAGAGCCAGAAGCGGCCGTCTTTTTTGGTGATCCCGCAGAGGAGGACGTTGTATTTCCGGCGGTCGATGTTCTGATACGCACCGGTCGCGGAGGAGAGGGAGACCTCGTATTCCGAGGATTTCCCGCCGAAGAGGAGGAGAATGGTGTTCATGATGGATGGTGCCTTTCGTATGTGAGAATGGAAGGAAATTTTGGATGGGGCGAGGGAAGAGTGAACAGAGAAGAGTGAACAGAGAACAGTTGCGGAAGAAAACGCTCCGCGTTTTCATTTTTTGAATCCGCGCAGCGGATTCCTCCGAAGTTATTCCCTATTCTCTTTTCTCTCTTCGTTTTAACATATACTCCACCGAATCCCGCAGCGCCTGCCAGCTGGCGTTGATGACGTCGGAGGAGACCCCGACCGTGCGCCAGACCGAATGGCCGTCCGTGGATTCGATTGCCACGCGCACCGCCGACGCCGTCGCCCGCGAATCGAGCACGCGGACGCGGTAGTCCGTGAGGTGCATTGACGCGATCTCGGGATAAAACCGCAAGAGCGCGCGGCGCAGGGCTTCGTCGATCGCGTTGACCGGACCGTTTCCCTCGCCCGCCGTGAGGTATTCCCGCTCCCCGACCGCGATCTTGATGACCGCCGACGCGGAGAAGGCATTGCCCGTATTTGCCGCCTGCATCTGCGCCTGTTCGTCCACGATCACCTTGAGCGATTCGAGGCGGAAGAAGGACTTCCGCACCCCGAGCGCCTCGTCGAGTACCAGGGCCAGTGACGCGGACGCGTCTTCGTAATCGAAGCCCTCGGCCTCGCGTTCGCGGATCATGGCGGCGGCGCACAGGACGCGGGGATCGTCCTTCGAGAACCGCTCCTCGGGGAATGCGGCGCGCATCTTGTCGATGACGGCGGCCCGCCCGCTCAGTCCGCTGACGACGGTGTTCCGCTCGTTGCCGACGGCGGCGGGATCGATGTGCTCGAAGGACCGGGGCCGCTTCGCCACGCCGTCGATGTGGGTTCCGGCCTTGTGCGTGAACGCATAGCCGCCGACGAAGGGTTCGCTCTCGTCGAAGGAGAGGTTGGCGGCGTCGGACACGGCACGCGCGGCGGCGGTGAGGGAGGAGAGGCGGTCCCCGATGCAGTCGAAGCCGAGCTTGCACTGGAGCACGGGGATGAGGGTATTGAGATTGGCGTTGCCGCAGCGCTCCCCGATCCCGGAGACGGTGCCCTGCACCTGCTGCGCGCCCGCGAGGACGGCGGCGACGGAGCACGCGGCGGCCATGCCCATGTCGTTGTGGCAGTGGATGCCGATCCGATCGTGTTTCTTCCGCACCGCGCCGGTGACGAGCCCCACGACGTCGGGGAGCATCCCTCCGTTGGTATCGCAGAGAATCACCCGGCTCGCGCCCGCCTCGAACGCCGCGTCGACGACCGCCATGGCGTATTCGGGATTGTCCGCCCAGCCGTCGAAGAAATGCTCGGCGTCGAAGAGGACTTCTTTCCCGGAGGCGGCGAGGAAGGCCACGCTGTCCCGGATGAGCCTTAGATTCTCCTCAGCCGTCGCTCCGAGGACCTCGGTGACCTGATACAGCCACGCCTTGCCGTAGACCGTCGCCGCCGGCACGGGAGCCTTTGCTGCCATGGCGAGCAGCGCGTCGTCCGCGGCGTCCGTGCCGACCTTCGCGGTGGATGCAAAGACGGTCAGCTTCGCGCATGTGAGCTCCTTTTGCACGGGTCCGAGCGCGTCGAAAAACGCCGCCGTCGCCGCATCGGTGATCATGCCGGCTTCAATGTAGTCTACGCCCAGCCGGTCGAGGACGTGAATGACCCGCAGCTTATCATCCGCGGAAAACTCCACGCCTACGCCCTGCGCGCCGTCGCGAAGCGTCGTGTCAAAAATTTCGATTTTCATAGGCTTCTCATTTCAAGGGGAACGGTCGCTTTCTTGAAAGAAAGCTCCGCAAAGAACTTTATTCTGGGGGAAGATACTGGCTTCACCCATACAGGAAAGCGGCCTGATATTGTCTGCGCCGCACGCGGTATGCCTCCCCCGGAGGGGCAGTGCGACGTGCGGTACGCCTGAACAGATACGCGCTTCCAAGATTGGTGAACGAACTTGCCGCAGGCGAGTTCGTCAATTGTCTGCGGGCACCGCCCGCCTTAATTCCCTCTCATCCGTTCCCATTTATTGATCGCGCCGAGGTACGCCTTGATCGACGCCTTGATGACGTCGGTCGACACGCCGCGGCCCGTGAAGATCGTTCCGCTCTCCGTGTCGGCGATCTTGACCCGCGCCTCGCCGAGGGCGTCCGTGCCCTCCGTGACTGCAGTGATCCCGTACGAGACCAGCTCCACCCGGCCCCCGTCCGCGCCCGCGATCCGGTTGACCGCGTTGAACGCCGCGTCGACGGGGCCCTCTCCGGGCGCCGCTTCCGTGATGACCGCGGGTTCCTTCGCGGGATCGGCGGGATCCTTTGCCGAGAGCGAGACCAGCGCCATCGCCCGGATGTGGTTCCCGGACTGGATCTGGAAGGTGTCGAGATAATACCGCCCCTCGAGGGAGTCGAGGTATTCGCCCACGATCGCGCGCACGTCGTCGTCCGTGAGCACCGGCTTCTTGTCGGCGATCTCCTTGAAGCGCGCGAAGGTCGCGTCGATCCCAGCGGCGTCGAGGGAATATCCCATTTGCGCGACCCGGTCGGCGAACGCGTGTCGCCCGCTCAGCTTGCCGAGGACGATGGTGTTCGCCGTCAGCCCCAGGTCTTCGGGATTCATGATCTCGTACGTCCCGCGCGCGGCGATGACGCCGTGCTGATGGATCCCGGACGCGTGCGCGAAGGCGTTCTGCCCGACGACGGCCTTGTTCGGCTGCACCGGCACACCCGACAGGGACGCGACCAGGCGGCTCGTCTCGGTGATCTCCTGCGTGACGATGCCGCAGGTGATCTCCTCCCCGCCGGACCGGATCGCGTCGCGGCGAACCCTCAGGGCCATGACGATCTCTTCCATCGCCGCGTTGCCCGCCCGCTCGCCGAGGCCGTTGACGGTGCATTCGATCTGTTCGGCCCCGCACTCCGCCGCCGCGAGGGAATTGGCGGTCGCCATGCCGAGGTCGTTGTGGCAGTGCACGCTCATGCGCCAGTCGCCGGGGATCTGTCCGCGCAGCCGGATGAGGATCTCCTGGAACTCCGCGGGCGTGGTGTAGCCGACGGTGTCGGGGATGTTGACGATCCCGGCTCCGCCCTCCACCGCACACCGCACGGCTTCGGTGAGGAAGTCGAAGTCCGACCGCGTCGCGTCCTCGGCGGAGAATTCGATCTCGTCGAAGGCGTGAAGGCTCTGTGCGTACGCGGAACAGGCCCGGATGCGTTCGAGGCACTCGGCCCGCGAGATCCGGAGCTTGTTTTCGAGATGGATATCGCTCGTCGCGATGAAGATGTGCAGCCGCTTGCGTTTTGCGTTTTGCAGGGCGTCCGCCGCCGCGTCGATGTCGCTCTCGATCATGCGGGCGAGCGCGGAGACCACCGTGTCGCCGAGTTCCCCCCTGCCGGAGGCCGCGGCTACGGTGGCGACGGCTTCCCGGTCGCCGGGGGAGGAGGCGGGAAAGCCCGCTTCGATGATGTCGACCCCGGTCTTCGCAAGCCGCCGGGCTATGTCGAGCTTCTGCCGGACCCCGAAGTGTACCCCGGGCGTCTGCTCTCCGTCACGGAGAGTCGTGTCATAGATTTGAATTCTCATAGTACTCTCATTTCAAGGAGAACGGTCGCTTTCTTGAAAGAAAGCTCCGCAAAGAACTTTATATAGGGGGAAATACTGGCTTCACCAATACAGGAAAGCGGCCTGATATTGTCTGCACCGCACGTCGCTCGCCTCCCCCTCCGTGGGGAGCCGACTTTGTGAAACAAAGCCGGAAGGGGGCGAAAAGCTCTCACCGCACGCTGTCATTCTTCATTCTGCAGTCTTAATTCTTAATTCTCCCGCCCGCACGTTTCCGCCATAATCCGTGATCGCCGCATACGCGTACCCTTCCGCTTCGGCCATGGCCCGCACGGCATCCGCCTGCTGCCAGCCGTGTTCGATCAGCAGCACGCCGCCCGGCGCGAGGTGTTTTCGGTACCGGTGCAGGATCTCCCGGATCAGCGTCAACCCGTCGCCCCCGTCCGTGAGCGCGATCCGCGGCTCCCACGCGAGCTCCGGGGCGAGGCCGGCCATCTCTTCCGCCGTCACGTACGGGGGATTCGAGACGATGACGTCGAAGACTTCTTCCCCGAACGGATCGTCGCGCAGATCGGCCGTCACGACGGGACACCGGTCGGCGAATCCGAGGGCCGCGAGATTCTCCCGCGCGAGATCCGCCGTGTCCGGATCGAGTTCCAAGGCAACGCCGCTTGTGTGTCGGTCCGCGGAGAGTGCGCACACCGCCGCCGCGATGCACCCCGATCCCGTGCAGAGATCGAGGAAGCGCCCGTTCGCGGGTAAAAGCTCTGCCGCGCGTTCGGCGACGACTTCGGTGTCCGGCCGCGGGATCAGGCAGCGGCGGTCCACCCGGAGCGTCAGGCCGCAGAAATCCCACGCGCCGAGGATATATTGCAGCGGTTCGCGGGCCGCGCGCCTCTCGACGGCGTCAAGAAGGGCGGGCGAATCGAAATCCCGGCCGCGGTCGGCGAGGAGGGCGGCGGGGGAGAGTCCGGTGACATGTTCAAGGAGGAGCATGGCTTCGTGCCGCGCGTCGTCCGGCGCAATCCCGGCTTCTCGCAGCCTTTCGGCGATGGAGGTGAGTGTCATGGCGATGAGAGAATGAAGAAAATGAAGAATTCAGAATGAAGAATGATGAATGGCAGCGTGCGGCGAGGAGCTTTTCGCCCCCTTCCGTCACGCCGAGGGGGAGGCATACAGCGTGCAGCTGCACATAGTCATTCTGCATTCTGCATTCTTAATTCTTAATTTCCCCTTCCTCCTCCTCTTCCTCTCCTTCTGCCGGTCCGGTCGTGCCGTCCTTACGCAAAATACCCGACGGCTGTACGACGCCGCCGAACTCAACGGGGATCGCATTCTTCAGGGCCGCGAGCGCCACTTCGAGCTGGCTGTCGTCCGGCTCGCGCGTCGTGATCCGCTGCATCCAGAGGCCGGGTGCGGAGAAGATTCTCGTGAAGAGGTTCGTATGTCCGCCCGCGTAGCGGATGAACTCAAATCCCACCCCGACGATGAGGGGGATCATGAGCAGCTTCGATCCGAACCGGACCCACACGTTGTCCCAGGTCAGGAAGGAGTTCACAATGATCGAGAGCAAGAGCATCACGAAGATGAAGCTCGTCCCGCAGCGGGGGTGGAACCGGGTGCATGTCCGGGCGTACTGCGGCGTGAGGGGGAGTCCTTTTTCAAAGCAGGCGACGGATTTGTGCTCCGCGCCGTGGTATTCGTAGGTCCGGCGGATGTCCGGGAGCAGGGATACGGCCCAGACGTAGAGGACGAAGATCGCGATCCGCACCAGCCCCTCGACGAGGGAGCGCAGGATGCGGTACTGCCCGATGAATCCGCCCGACAGCCAGTCAAGCCCCTTGGCCGCGAAGGTCGGGAGCATGAGGAAGAGCCCGACGCCGAGCACGAGCCCGAGCACCGTCCCGATCCCGGCCACGACGGACATCAGCTTGTCGCCAAACTTGTCCGCGAGCCATTTCTCGAATTTGGTTTCCGGCTCGTCCATGTCGATGCCCTGCATGTCGGCGGACTTGGTGAGCATGTCCATCGAGAGGCGCAGCTGCTCGACGAACGCGATGATCCCGCGCAGGAGGGGGACGCGCGCGAGCTTATATTTCGAGCGCAGGGAAGGGTGGGTAGAGTTGTCGAGGGAGATGTCCCCGCCGGGGATCCGGACGGCGAGGGAGCAGCGGTCGCCGGATTTCATCATCACGCCCTCGAGGACGGCCTGCCCGCCCACGATGCCGCACTTCGGATCTTTGGGAGTTTTCGGTTTCATAAAGGGAGTCCTTTTTGCACAAACTTTGATTCAGAATAAATTATAGCACAAATCGTGCGGGAATGCAAGGGAAAATGAACGTCCGGCGGGATTTTCGCTTGCCGGTTCATCCGGCAAACTTCACTCGCCGGACGTGTCCGGGGAATTTCACTCGCCGGATCCCTCCGGCGAACTTCACGCGCAGAGCGCTTTTCACTCGTACTCCTTTTCTGTCAGAGACCGGATCACGAAAGGCCACAAACGCAGTATTAAAAATGTGTCAACTATATCTCGTCAGGATCCCGGGGGTTCCTTTTCCGTCAAGGAAGGAACGAGTGAAGTTGCTTCGCAGTGAAATTCTTGACGCTTCGCGTCGTCGAGTGAAGTTCCCCGGCGTGAACGCCGCGTGAACGCCGACGGGATCCAAGGCATCCCGGGTGAATTTACCGCAAGCGGCAGTTTTATTCGTAATTCGTAATTCATAATTCTCTCTCTTGACACTCCCGCAAAATCGTGTTATAATAGCCTCACAAAATCACACATGAGAGCGCCGCATGAAAGACAACAAATTCCACCTCGTCGCGCCCTTTGCCCCGACCGGGGACCAGCCCGAAGCCATCGCGCGCCTGACCGCCGGGATCGAGGCCGGGATGCGCCGCCAGACCCTGCTCGGGGTCACGGGCTCCGGCAAGACGTTCACCATGGCCAACGTCATCGCCAACTGCAACCGCCCGACCCTCGTCCTCTCCCACAACAAAACCCTCGCGGCCCAGCTCTGCACCGAGTTCCGGGAATTCTTCCCCGACAACGCCGTCGAATACTTCGTCTCCTACTACGATTACTACCAGCCCGAGGCCTACATCCCCGGCAAAGACATGTACATCGAAAAAGACGCCCTCATCAACGAGGAGATCGACAAGCTGCGCCACTCCGCCACCTCGGCCCTCTTCGAGCGGCGCGACGTCATCATCGTCTCTTCGGTCTCCTGCATCTACTCCCTCGGCCCGCCGGAGGAGTACGCCGGCCAGATCGTCGGGCTGCGCAAGGGCATGGAGATCTCGATGGACCAAGTCATGGCGCGCCTCGTCTCCATCGCCTACGAGCGCAACGACGTGAACTTCGTGCGTGACAAGTTCCGCGTCCGGGGCGACGTCCTCGAGATCTATCCCGCGGGCTACACCGACCGCGCCGTCCGCGTCGAATTCTTCGGCGACGAGATCGACCGCATCTCCGAGGTCTCCCCGCTCACCGGCGAGATCTACGAGGTCGTGAACTACGTCGCGATCTACCCGGCGACCCACTACATGATCGACCCCGAGATGCGCGAGCGCGCGTTCCGGGAGATCGAAGAGGAGATGGAGGAGCGCGTCGAGTGGTTCCGCTCGCAGGACCGCCTCCTCGAAGCCCAGCGCATCGAGGAGCGCACGCGCTACGACCTCGAGATGCTCCGCGAGGTGGGCTTCTGCTCCGGGATCGAGAACTATTCCCGTGTCTTCGCAGGCCGCGCGCCCGGATCCACTCCGTACTGCCTCCTCGACTATTTCCCGAAGGATTTCCTGCTCTTCATCGACGAGAGCCACGTCACGATCCCGCAGGTCCGCGGCATGAGCGGCGGCGACCGCGCGCGCAAGACCAACCTCGTGGAATACGGCTTCCGCCTCCCGTCCGCGTTCGACAACCGGCCCCTCTTTTTCGAGGAATTCGAGCAGAAGATCGGGCAGACCGTGATGGTCTCGGCGACCCCGGCGGACTACGAGGCCGAGGTCTCGGAACAGACGGTGGAGCAGATCATCCGCCCGACGGGCCTTGTGGACCCCGAGGTGGAGGTCCGCCCCGTCGAGACCCAGGTCGACGACCTCATCGGGGAGATCCGCGACCGCACGTCCCGCGGCGAGCGCGTCCTTGTCACCACCCTGACGCGCAAGATGGCGGAGGACCTCGCGGAATACCTCGACGAGCAGGGTGTGCGCGTGAAGTACATCCACCACGCCATCGAGACCATGGAGCGCACGGAGCTGATCCGCAACCTCCGCCTCGGCTTATACGACGTGCTCGTCGGGATCAACCTGCTGCGCGAGGGTATCGATCTGCCCGAAGTCACCCTCGTCGCCATTCTCGACGCGGACAAGGAGGGGCTGTTCCGCTCGACGCGTTCGCTGATCCAGATGATCGGGCGCGCGGCGAGAAACGCGAACGGCAAGGTGCTCCTTTACGCCGACCACGTGACCGAATCCATGCGCGCCGCGATCGACGAGACGGAGCGCCGCCGCGCGATCCAGACGGCGTACAACGAGGCCCACGGCATCGTCCCGCAGACGGTGAAGAAAAAGATCGCGGACCTCATCCAGATCAGCGTCTCGGACGAGAACCGGAACAAGCGGGCGAAGAAGAACGAGCGCCGGAACGGCACGCAGCTGCCGAACGAGAAATCCGCCGCCTCGCCCGCGGAGGAGATCGAACGCCTGCGCGAGGAGATGAAGCAGTGCGCGAAGGAGCTGCGCTTCGAGGAAGCCGCCTTCCTGCGCGACAAAATCCGCGAGCTCGAGAACGCAGGGAAGTGATTGTTTCACGTGAAACAATGCGGGTGAGAAAGAAGAATGAAGCTGCATGTTGCTTGCCTGCCCCTTTGGGGAAGGCGGCACGGTGCAGCCGTGCCGGAAGGGGGCAAACCCCGCGCAGGGATTTCATAAACAAACGGTCGTAAAGCTGTATTTCCCGCACAGCCGTTCACCCGTTTGAATCTTTTGAAATCGCCCCGCGGATTTCTACCTCACTTATTCACTATTCACTCTTCGTTATTCACTAAAAACGACGGTCGTGCGGCTGTACGCGGATACAGCTTCACGGCCGTCCTTCTTCATTCTGAAATCTGCATTCTTAATTCATTTTCACCCGCACGACATTCCAGCTGTGCTTTCCGAGCGTCGCGATGATCTTCCCGCCCTCTGCCTGCGCATCGCCGTTCGCTTCGGGCACGACCGCCGTGGGATTGTCCGCCGTGTTGACCGCCTTGAGATCGTCGTTGGTCATCGTGAGGTGTTCGATCACGGAAAGCTCTTTCCCGCCGAACGCCGTCAGGTCGCACGTGAACGCCATGTCCTCCTCGAGCGAGCGGTTGACGGCGAAGAGGTCGATCTCCCGCTCCTCCTCGTGGTACACCGCGCAGGATTCGAGGTAGGGCACCCCCTTCGCGTTCTTCGCGTCGTAGGTCGGGCAGTCGATCCGCGCATCGAGGACCGTGCCGCGCCCGTACGCCGAGCAGTGCATGAACGGGTAGAAGATCGTCTGCGCCCACGCGCGTCCGCCGTCCTCCGCGTTCTCTGTCATGATCGGCGCGATGACGTTCACGAGCTGCGCGAGGCAGGCCATCTTCACGCGGTCGCAGTGCTTGAGGAGCGTCATGAGCAGCGTGCCGACGACGAGGGCATCCTCGAACGTGTACACGTCCTCGAGCTGATGCGGGGCGACGGACCACTTCTCAAACGGCGCGCCGTGGCTGTGGAACCAGACGTTCCACTCGTCGAAGGAGAGATACATCGTCTTCTTCGAGCGCTTGACGTGCTTGACGTAGTCCGCGATCGCGCAGACCGTCCGGATAAACCGGTCCATGTCCATCGAGGAGGCGAGGAAGGAGGCGGTGTCGTTCGCCGGGTTGCCGTAATAGGAGTGCAGGGAAATGTAGTCGACGTGGTCGTAGGTGTGCTTCAAGACCTCGGCCTCCCAGTCGCCGCACATACCGCTGCCGGACGAGCCGCAGACGACGAGCTCGATGTCGGGATCGGTCCACTTCATCAGCTTGGCGGCCTCGCAGGCGATGCGGCCGTATTCCGTCGCGGTCTTCGCACCCATCTGCCACGCGCCGTCCATTTCGTTGCCGAGGCACCAGGTCTTGATGCCGAAGGGCTCCTCGAACCCGTTCTGGCGGCGCAGGTCGGCGTAATACGTGCCGGATTTGAAATTGCAGTATTCGACGAGGTTGCGTGCTTCTTCGGGTCCGCGCGTGCCTAAGTTGACGGCCATCATGACGGAGGAGCCGGCCTTCTTCGCCCAGGACTGGAACTCGTCGATGCCGACCTCGTTGGTTTCGGTGACGCCCCAGGCGAGCTCGGGACGGCGGGGCCGCTTGTCCTTCGGGCCGGTGCCGTCTTCCCAGCGGTAGCCGGAGACGAAATTGCCGCCCGGATAGCGCACGATCGGAACGCCGAGTTTTTTCACGAGATCCAGGACGTCCTTGCGGAAGCCCTCTTCGTCGGCAGTCGGATGGCCGGGCTCGTAGACGCCGTGATAGACCGCGCGGCCGAGGTGCTCGATGAAGGAGCCGAAGATGCGGGGATCGACCTCGCCGACGGTATAGGCGGGATGGAGGATGAGGGAGGAGGTGAGCATGAGGGGGTCTCCTTTTTGTTCGTGAGAATTATCCCCTTTATTTTACCTGATTCCTTACAAAATTGCAAGAGATTTTGGAAAGTTAAGAGTGAAAAGTGAAGAGTGAAGAGTGGAGGAAGGGGCTGTCGCATTAACCCGGTAAAGGGGATGCGGCAGCCATTTTGGTTTTTCAACGCTTTCCCTCCAAAGAAAGCAAGTATTCAGAAGCCGGGTTCCGGATGTTGTACAGGATAAACTTCAC
>Ga0129306_1002311_pt1 | contig 17376 bp, 20 predicted proteins | sample P827metagenome_FD_94438 | JGI IMG/M metagenome (GOLD analysis project Ga0129306, IMG submission 94438) | Capybara group fecal microbial communities from Wisconsin, USA - P827 metagenome | ecosystem: Host-associated > Mammals > Digestive system > Large intestine > Fecal | place: USA: Wisconsin... | reverse complement strand
CAGGAACTTGAAGAATCCGGTCTTTGTTTCCTTCCTGGGCGCTTTGGGCTCCTTGGGCGCTTTCGGTTCGCGTTCGGGCTTAATACGCTGCTTTTTTTCCTTATCTGACATTTCAGTTATCCTCATACTTCTCGGCCTTGTATCCTATACCCCATACGACCTTGACATATCGGGGATTCTTGGGATCTATCTCGACCTTTTCTCTGATGTGCCTGATGTGCACTGCTACGATATTGTCAGATCCGAATGCTTCCTCGTTCCAGATGTTCTCATAGATCTGGTCGGATGAGAATACCCTGCCCGCATTGCTGACGAGGAGTTTAAGAATATTAAACTCGATCGGTGTCAGCTTGACTTCCTCATCATCTACATAGACCTGCTTGGTATCGTCGTTGATAACAAGGCTTCCGGTCTTGTAGATATTGGAAGTCTCCTCTCCGGATATGCTTCCGAGAGATGTATACCTCCTGAGTGCTGACTTGACTCTTGCGACCAGTTCGAGTGGATTAAAGGGCTTCGTCACATAATCATCGGCCCCGATGTTGAGTCCCAGGATCTTATCCGCATCCTCGGACTTGGCGCTCAGGATGATGATCGGGATCGAATACTTCTCACGTATCTTTAGCGTTGCATGTATACCGTCAAGTTTCGGCATCATGATATCGATGATCAGAAGCTGTATATCCTCTTCATCGAGCACACGGATCGCTTCCTCTCCGTCGTAAGCCTTGAATACGTCGTATCCCTCCTGAGTCAGATAGATCTCGATCGCATCTACTATGGTCTTGTCGTCATCACACACGAGTATGTTGGACATGGTATCCTTTCCGGTCCGGATATACGAACCTGACAGTAATCATTTAAACATCCGATTATAAAGAAAAGCTTAAGACAATTATGAAGATTCTCTTAAGCTTATCATTTGCTGTATAAGTCACGCTTCCATGATCGAATCGTAGTAATCGCGCCACCTTTGATTGACAGCATCCGGTCTGTATCCGGTCATCGAATCATATGCCGCATCTCCGAGTCCGCTTGCATAGCCCGGATCATCCATTATACGGATAAGTGCATCCTTAAGTCCTTCAACACTGCGGACCGGAACCAGCAGTCCGTTTACACCGTCCTTAATGATCTCGGCAGGTCCTCCGCACGGACAGTCGGTCGATATACAAGGTACTCCGAGGCTCATGGCTTCAAGCAGAGTATTCGGCATGCCTTCCGTATCCGACGTCAGCAAAAAAGCATATGAATCATGCAGACGGTCCGGTACATCGGATACCACTCCGGGAAAGTCTGTACATTCGCTCACTCCGAGCGATGCAGCCAGTTCGATCAGTTTATCCTTATCATCTCCGTCTCCGCACAGAACAAGTCTGAAACCGGGTCTGTCCTTTACGGCTTCTGCAAAAGCCTGCACGGCCATGGCCTGATTCTTATTATCATCCATGCGTCCGACCATATATATGTCCTTTTTGCGGGGACCGGCATGGCGCTCTCTTACGAATTCGGTGCTGACAGAGTTAGGCATGATCACCGCCCCCCTCTGAAGGCCTTTTCGTAAGAAGCTCAGCTGTCTGTGTGTCTGCATGATGATGCCATCCGCCTCTCCGAACATGGTTTGGAGCAGGAATCTCATGATCTTCGTGGGATATTCCAGCGGAGGATCTGCGACGATCGATACAACAACTCTCGTCGGAAGGAAGGCGGCACATGTAATTGCCATGAAATTGGACTTGCCCGCCGTTGTCATGAGCAGGTCTGCATCTGTCTGTCTGATGACACGGTGGAGCTTCATGATCCTGGCGAAGAAGTTATAAACGCGGCCTTTGCACTCCTCGTCACTCAGATCAGAGATAACGCGATCCGCTCCTTCAGGCAGTGCATATTCATCTTCGTGACGGTACTGTGTGATCATGGTCACACGGTATCCGCATGAGAGGAAGTAAGAGGCCAGATTGATGAACACTCTCTCGGCTCCGCCTCTTGAGAGAGAACCTATATAGAAGGCAATATGACGAGTTTCCTTACGCGGCGATCCGAGTATACGATACCAGGCCGCTCCGATAAGGAACAGCACATATGCTCTTGCTATAAAAGGCGATATGAAATGAGCCTCCAGCACGGAGAATATCACTACCGAAAGCGTCAGAACGAATCCCGCATGATCTTTTCTCCTGTACTGATATGCGAAGAGAATGAGAATAGCCAGTATTGCAAGTGAACCGGGAATGATCCCGTACCACCAGAACAGCCTGACTATACCCATGTCGAAGTATCTGTCGAAATCAGGTGCCGAGAACAGCCTCCAGTTGCTGAGGACACCTCCGCCGTTTTCAAAAGGATATATAGACATGATCCTGCCGGTAGTCAGTATGTTAAGCTTACGCTGAAGCTCGGACTGACCGTCCCACCAGGTCGAGACCTTCGCTGCATATACAGAGAAACCCACGCAGGCAAGCGTCACGAGTCCGCCCAGAATATATACCCATTTTCTGCCCGAAAGGGACGGGAACTGCTTGAATAAAAAACCGCAGAACGCGCTGAACAGGATCATAAGCAGAGCTATCCTGCAATGCGTCATCAGAAATACCGCTATACCCAGTACGGCGATCAGTGCATAGCCCCACTTGCTGAGGCGTTCATGATACAGATATATACCGAGAGCAACAAACAGCCATATCTGGATACCCAGTGTATTGGAGCTTCCGAGGCCCAGCGATAACATGAACATATCGGATTTCTCGGCATACCCGAAAGGAGATACCAGCTCTCCCATCACACCGAAGACAGCGAGCAGGGTCAGCATGAACATACCGATCATTGTAAAGATATAGTTGAACTTGAGTGTACGCTTAAGATCGAGATCCTTCATTGCAATGATAAAGACCATTGCACGTATGATCTCATCCCTGATGCTCACGGAATACGCCACCAGACATAACGCGGCTGTCAGAATGATAAATATCCACTCACGGGGAGTATATCTCGTACACAGACACTTGATCAGAAACAGAACAAATGTGACTCTGAACATGAGACTCTGATACGGGTTGATCCAGTCGGCCCTGTCCAGGACAAAGATCAGGATCTCCATCAAAAGAGCCATATAGAAAAACACACGCCCTATCTCACGTACCGCGGGAGTGTAGATCTTATTATATGCGGATATGATCTTATTATCTTCAGTCATGCAAATCTCTCTACGGACGAATGATCGCTTTTTCTGATATGGAGCTTACGGAGTATCAGATCAAAATAGAATGCCCTCAGATCACGTCGATACGGCTTAAGGACACTGTCGAATTCCGCTCTGGTGATACCGCATTCGGATATTTCTTCGTATCTTCCTCTGAAGCTGACACAGATCTCTGCCAGTTTATTTCTGCAGGCTTCGCTCTCTCCCAGATCATATTTCTTAAATACATGCTTATATTCTCTGAGATTGACTTCCTTGCTGTCAGCACAGTCATTGGTCATCTGTCCTGAACTGATGCCTATGCTGACGAGAGGATCCGTACCGGCTGCCGCTTTTCCGCCGTCACGTAACAGGCCCATATAGAAATCCGCATCTATGAGCCACTTTAGCTCCGGATCGAATCTCAAGTCCGATCTGCGGTATATGGTTGCGGAGGGAGCACCTATATACTGCCCCACATATATATGTCTCCAGTCGCTGTCTATGAATTCACGGTGTTCATCGGATATGCATCTGTCGTAATATTCGGCATCCGCAGTATCAACCTCAGTTTCCGATACGGTCACCTGCCTTGATCCCGAGTATGCGAGCACGGCTTCCGGGTGTTCATCCAGCATGGCTACATACCTGCTCAGTGAATCGGGATAGGTGAACCAGTCATCCTGATGCATGATCTTGATATACTCGCCGGATGACATGTCGATGGATCTGTTCCAGTTGCGGCCGGGGCCCAGAGGCGTATCGTTATGATAATACGCAAGATTCAGGCCGTCCTCATACCTGCGGGCAACCTCTTCAACCGAATCATCGGGCGTATCGTCGGTTATGATCACCTCGATATCCCGGTAATCCGATGATGATATGGATTTAAGCAGTCTCTCCACACCGAGCGCATCCTTATATGCGGGTATGCATATCGATACCTTAGCCATCTTTACTCCGTCCGAATCAGATCATGAACTTAAGACCGTGTTTGGGATATACCAGATGCTTATATTCCTTAAGATGAGTTCTCAGATACTCGGGATAAGTATCATCGATGGGAACTATCTGAAAGTCTGCATCGCGTCCGAGTATGTCACTGTGAGCCTTGATGTTCTTACCTACGCTCCACAACACGCGGCGCTTATTATACTCCTGATGAGCCGCTGATCTGATCTTATACCTGGCACGGCTGGCCGCCGAACGCTTCTTTTCTCCGCCCATATATGAGAAATGCCATCCGCCGTCGGGTACCCTGACCATGATCGGCTGCTGCTCCTTATCACGGAGCTGCTCTGTGGTGTACTTCTCAAGCATCGAATATGCACATATCTTGGTACCGAGCCATCTTCGGTCCGTGCCTTCCACTCCGGGAAACTCTCCCGTGATAGACAGCAGATTACCGGATTTCTCCTCCATATCTACATAGACATAGAAGTTCCTCTGTGCCAGAGCATAGATCTTAGTCGGATCAAAGTCAGCCAGAACCTTCCTGACTGCTTCAGGATTAGGGATCTCATCCACATCCGAGAAAATGATGATATCATCAGGCTTTGCATCCTTAAGGCCTCGTGCCACGGCGCACTTCTGATGCGAATCCCTGACAAAGGGTGTACAGTCCATCGGCGTATCATCTATCACGTTATGGATTATCTTATCCTCAAACTTAGAGAATCTCTTCTTATTCTCGGCATAATACAGTTTCTTGGGATCTCCTGAAAATGTGACGGTCGACTCACTGATAACGAACTTATCCGCGATATCGTTCATCACGTTCATACGCAGGTTCAGGATATCCAATTCATTAAAAAACTGAAAGCAATCATATACCATATCGGTACCTCTCCAATCTTTATTCTTAAATCCGGCCCAGGTCCGTGCGGATCATCTGCCGGTCATTTTGCGTATCTTCTTCTCAATGCGTCTGATGATCATGGGCTTACCCTTAAACTTCGGATACTGCGCATTGGTGCCTGCCCATTTATGAAAGGCAAAAGGAGTAATGCCTTCGATCTCGGGTATCATCGTCTCATGCGAGAAGTACTTTGCAACCTCTATGGGTGCGATCCTCATCCCGGCCTCTTCGACCAGATGTCTGTTCTTCACACATAAGAAGCCGTCCTCATGGAAGTATCCGTGATCGGCTTCAAATGGCAGTCCGGCCTCCTTAGGGAAATCAATGATCCTCTTTGATCTGAAGCCGACGGAATTACCGACTCTCTGAAGCGTGCCGTTAATATCCCTGTATGTGAAATCATCATGTGGATCGGGCCACGGAGCACCTATGTAATCATATTCCAGAAACTCATCCCTGAAGCATTCGGGATGCACTATGAAACCGTCATAATGAACGATCATCGCAAAGTCAGTATGGATATGATCGCCGAGCTCATAGAGCATCTTATAGTTGAAATCATCTATGGTCCGCAGCTTGCCCGTATGCTCATACCTGATGTTACGGGGCATATAAACGGGCTTAAAGTGGCATATGAGAACGGCATCGCCGAAGTCGATACCGCGCATCGAATACTTCATGGCCTGAACGGTCTCATATACGTTCACGCTCGTCATTGCGACCAGTGTAACATTCTTTAATTGTAATCTGCCGTTAACGTATTCCATCTGTCTTATCCCGGTCAGCATCAGACCTGTTCCACATCCAGCGTAGTCTCTGTTATCTTACCGCCGTCAACGCGATATATGATATCGCAGTTTGCAATGGTACGAAGGCGGTGCGCTATGATGATCAGTGTCTTACGTCCGTGGAATGAATCTATGGCCTCCATGATAGCCGATTCGGTTTCGGTATCAAGCGCGGATGTAGCCTCATCAAATACGAGAATCTCGGGATCATGATAGAGCGCTCTCGCGATACCAAGTCGCTGTCTCTGTCCGCCGGAGAGACGAACTCCGCGCTCTCCTATCGTGGTCTCAAGCTGCTCGGGCATCTCACGGATCAGATCATCCAGCTGGGCTTCCTTAAGTACCTGCCATACTCTGGAATCGTCTATGTCAGCGGGAGCCACACCGAATGCTATGTTCTCACGGATGGAATCATCCGTCAGATATATGCTCTGAGGTATGTATCCTATGTGAGCCAGCCAGCTCGGATAATTCTCAAAAATATCTCTTCCGTCACATGTGATGCGTCCGCTCTGCATCTTGAGCAGTCCGAGGAGAACATCTACCGCGGTGGACTTACCTGCACCGGAAGGACCCATAACACCTACCGAAGCTCCCTTGGGAACAGTCATTTCGGCATGATCGAGGATCAGCTTGTCGGATTCGGGATATTTATATACCACATCCTCCATACGTATCTCTTTATCGAGAGTGATCTCAGGTCCCGTAGTATCATCAGCGGCAACATAATGTCCGTGCTTCCTGTAAGCCGAAAAGTCCACGTTATCATATACGTAATTAACGCTGGGCTCATAGTATGCGATGTTGCTGATGTAGGTATTGACTCTGTTGACCGAGGGAAGAAGTCTCATGGCGGCAACTGCAAAGGCACTGATAGCGGGAACAAGACTTGTCATATCGGATCCGAGTATGATGCAACCGGCTATGTATGCCAGTATGCCTGAGATGCAGAATGTCTCAAGGAACAATCTCGGAGTGTTGTTGAGTACCATGTATTTACACAGTATATCCGCATTGATGTCCGAGTATTCACCGAAACTCGACGCAAAGTAATGCTCTTTGTGAAGGATCTTGACATCCTTGATGCCGTAGATCGACTGAAGTCTCCACTTGCCCATGCGGCTCTGAAGCATCTGAGTCTTCGCTCCGAGACGGTTAAGAATGGGTCTGAACACCTTCGTGATCACTATGGTCAGGATGATCATGATAGCAAGTAGCAGTATCGTCATGGACGGATTGGATATCAGCAGATACAGTCCAAGTACGAGTGATACCATCAGCTCAGTGAACAACATGATGAACTGGAGGATAACGGTAAACACCTTAGGAACATCGCCGTCGATGACACGGAATATCGTGGGAATATCGGCATTCAGATAATACTCGTAGGGACGATTTAGGTATTCCTCGAGCATGTAGCTGATTGTTATGGACTGATTATTGTTAACAAACTTGGACTGGATATATGTCTCCATCAGGAGATATCCGTTCTTGACGAAATAGATGACTATGATCGTTCCTATCAGGAACAGGATGCAGTCATTCGGAGTCTCAAAATGAACATATCTGTCAAGGATCTGTATATACGTGTTCTGCATCAGATGATCGGGATACATGACGCCTTCGACAATGGGCATGATCAGACTGAGGCCCAGCATCTCAAGGAGCGCTCCTATGAATATCAATATGCAGAGTCCGTATATCTTACGTCTCTGGTCTTTTGTCAGTATGTGAAATACTTTCCTGAGAATATCAAACATGTGTCATTTCCTTTTGGCGGCAAGCTTAACCTTAACCGGTATTATAAATGTATCGTTGATCCGCATCGTCATGATATACAGCACCGGTGACTTCAGATAGATCTTCATCTTGCTGTATTCATTCGGATTGGCTATCGGGCATGAATATACTTCTTCAAAGCGCTCCGCACCGCTCCTTATATGTTCGTCAAGGAACCGTAAGTGTTCTTTTTTATCCGGATCATTACTTCTGTGTACTGCCGTGTAGTAAAGAAGAAGCCTCTTATACAGCATGTAATCCGAGATAAGAGCCAGGTCATGCCTTCCCTGCTCCTCCAGGTGGGCGGAGCGGTCATACAGAGCAGGGATCAGATCGGTATATGTGCGGGGATTGATTCCTGCATTGGTCTGTGAGTCGCCTCTGTCACGTGTATAGTTATAATACGGGGTGTCCAGATAGACGCTGCGCTTCGATCTGTCTATGAGATGAAAGGTATAGACCATGTCCTCATACCACATCTCGGGGAATCTCAGGTCCTCTGTCAGTTCCCTCTTATACAGCTTGTTCCAGACGGCATTCTGGATAAGGAACTTCTCATCCTCCCTGAGGAACTGATCCATGAGTTCGCGTCCGGTATATATATATGTTTCGCCGGTGCCTCCGTCAATGGTATGATCCTCAAATACCTGTCTGTATCGGCATACGCACATATCGGCATCTGCTTCGGTAACGGCATTGACCATCGCTTCGATCATGTCAGGTTCCATCTGGTCATCGCCGTCGATCCAGCAGATATATGATCCTGTTGCAGCATCGAGACATGCATTTCTGGCGGAAGGTATACCGCCGTTTGCCTTATGGATGACTTTTATGCGGTCATCGCGTGCTGCATATTCATCACATATGGCGCCGGATGAATCCGTGGATCCGTCATCGACCATGATGATCTCGAGATCCCGATATGTCTGCGCAAGGACCGACTCTATGCTCCTGCGCATATAGGACTCTATATTATAAACGGTCATACAGACAGATACTGTCATGATCAATCTTCCTTAAGTACCAGAAAGGCTGCCATGTTGCCTCTCCTGCCATCGGATGCCCTGTGTGAGAAAAGCCAGTCCGAATTATCATATGTACATATCCCGGCAACTTCAATATGATCCCCGGGGATGCCTGCACGCATCATCATGATCCGGTTTGACTCCCACAGATCCAGCTGGTACTTACCGGGTTCACGTCCCGGATCGCATACACGCTCAAAATCATCCCCGAATGCATGCTTAAATTCCGTTGCAACGGCCTCGCTGACTTCATAGTTGGCCTTACATATGGACGGTCCTATGGCGGCATATATATCCGCAGGATCGGAGCCGTAGGCTTCATGCATTGCCTGCACTGTAACGACGGCCATACCGGCCACCGTGCCTCTCCATCCGGAGTGCGACAGTCCTATGGCACGTCTTACAGGATCGACAAAATAGAGCGGAACACAGTCGGCATAGAATGTGGCGAGTGCTATACCGGGGATATCGCATATCAGTCCGTCGACATCGGTATAATCCTGTGTATGGAGCCGTCCGTCATCATATACCATATCCGGCGTCACCTTCACCACATTGGTCGTATGAGTCTGATGGGTACGCACGATGTGATCCACATCCACTCCTATGACCGGAGCGATGATGCGGTAGTTGGCATCCACATTCTCGGGATCATCTCCGTTTGTATATGACAGATTCATGGAGCTGTGATATCCGGTACTGATACCGCCTTCCCTGGTCGTAAATATATCAGTCACACACCCGAGTGAGTCGAGTGATCCAAAGCTCAGATATCTGATTGTGCCTTCTTTGTGTTCTATCATCTAATTCTGTTTGGGTATGTAATCAAATGCGTTCCTGATCCAGTCAATACTTCCGCCGTCGATTGCGATCACATCATATCTGACCTGAGTGTCCGGACTTATATGCTGCATCATCATATAGTGATCCGAAACGCGGCATATACGGTTCTGTTTACGGATATCCACTGCCTCCGCAGCATATCCGGCCCGGTTTCCCGATCTGAACTTAACCTCGAAGAAGACGAGCACATCACCGTCATAGCCAACGATATCTATCTCCCCGAAGCGGGTTCTGTAATTAAACCGAAGATCTCTTATTCCGTTTGCCGCCAGATACCTGCCGGCTTCTTCCTCATACGCAGTTCCTGTCTGTCTCTTATTCATGTCACAAGTTCACCGCGCTGTATTACTTGAGTTTGACAGAATGGGCTGCATCGATCTTCTTTTTGATCTTATCCATCGAATCGACGAATACAAGGATCTCAGCCACGACCTCATAGAGCTCGGGAGGTATCATATCTCCGATCTCGAGTTTCGAGAGAGTCTGAGCCAGCTCACCGTCCTGATGAACGGGGACCTTGTTCTCCTTGGCCTTCTCGATGATCTTCTCAGCCAGTTCCCCGCGTCCGGATGCAATGACTACCGGAGCTTCCTTTTCGGGATCGTATTCCAGCGCTATCGCTGTTTTGATCTTAGAAGACTTATCCTTTGCCAATGCTATGCCCTCGCATCAAAGTTGGATATGGATACGGGAACGACGGACTTATTACTCTCGACGATCTCCTGCATGACATTGTTCATCTCTTCACGTCTGGATATCTCCGATGTACATGAGTATCCGCGGCTCTCAATACGAGCATTTAGTTCATCAATATGAGCCGCTATCAGATCGAGTGCCTCATCATCCGGCAGATAGAAATGGGTGTTCACATGATTGGATGAATTCATGGTCACATAAACATCCGTAGGCCCCAGATTATCCATGTCCAGATGGAGAAGCGCGGATATGTTACCGTCAGGTGATGCCATATGTTTCTTATTGCTGTACACATACAGCTCTCCGTGGGCATCATTACCTGAGAACTTCATCGGAAGCTGGACATAATTGAACATGTTATTGAGTTCGTTCATGAAGTTCATGTTCTTGGACAGGTCGTTTACGCTCTGTGCAAGAGGCGTATCGCTCTTAGCCTGATTATTCAAGGCGTTCAGTATCCTGCCCGTCTGCTCCGTCATACGTCTGTACAGATCGGAAACCTGCTTATCCTCGCCCACCTGTCCGGGAGTCAGCTTCCACTGGTTGTTAAGAGCGGTCTGCATGATCGTGCTCATCGGTCTGGACTGTATAAGCTTGAGAACACCGGCTGTATGTGCACGGCTGTTCACTTCATTGGCTGTCTCCAGAGCTTCCTTAAGTGTGTCGCTCTTAACCGAATCGGATTTAAGAGCGCTCAGGAAATCAAGACCTGCGGAACCGGAACTTGCAGGAGCCGGCGCTTCTGCCTCATTCTGCAGTGCGGTGTTTTGTTCACTGTCCTGACCTGCAATCTGTGCCTTGCCTTCTGCGCCTTCGGGAAGTGATTCACTGATCACGCGGCCGTCAGGCAGTACCGTAACCTGTTGTCCGGACGGATCCTGTCCTTCTGCCTGCATTGCGATATCAGTATCTGCAGCCGCCTCTCTTGCTCCTGCCGCATTATTTACCAGGTCATCAATGATGAACATGACATCATTGAGTGATACTTCACCGGCCTCCATGCTCTGTGCAAAGGCGGGATCTATCCCGTTCTCTGTAAGGAGATCTGCCAGCTCACTGAGTTCATCACCGCTTAATACGGTGTTTATCGGAGCCTCCATACCGCTCATGGCAAGCTCGGAATCAGTCATCTGCTCAATAGCTCCCTGTCCGGTGAATATATCGAGAAGATCGCGTGTCATATCGATGGCAGCGGATACATCTCCGTCAGCTATCATGGACTGGACGGTCTGCGGGACCATATCCATGATCTCGTTCACTGCCGTACTCACCTGATGCTCATATCCCTGATAGGCATGGAACTGCTCGATATTATCGGGAGTCGGCTGTATACCGAGAGACTTGAGCATGACTCCGTCGCTGACACTCTCATCCGGAAGTCCAGACAGAGACTGTGTCATACGCATAAGCTCGTCCCTGCCGATAGACATGCCTCGTTCCATCATGGAACTGACCATGTCGAGGTTACGGGCATCCAGTTGCAGCCCCGCACTCATCAGCGCAGTATTTAACGAACTGCTGGTGTCCGTATTTGTTAATAACGGGGATAATGTGAGTCCGTTTCCGTCAGAGCTTAAGACTGTAAATGTAACGGTGCTTCCCACGGGAAGATCGGCCGCGATATCCATTCTCGCAGTGATTACGGAATCACCGCCCAGAGATATCTGAACCTCACCGTCCGATCTCGAAAGGATCTGTCCGGTCAGTGTGTCACCGCCGCTTAAATGCGATCCGGATCCGTCGGGAGTAGTCTGAGGCGGAGTCTGGCCTCCGGTCTGAGCCTGAACACCGGTTCCCGGTCCCTGCTGTATATTGAATTGAGTAGGGTTGATCCCGTTGATAAACATCATATCCGCCTATGTAGCTTGCTTATACAAAATTGCCTATAAAGCTTCTCCTGTGTATCGGAGTGGGGCCGAGCTTCTTAAGTGCTTCGATATGTACGGTTGCTCCGTATCCCTTGTTGCCTGCAAATCCGTATCCGGGATAGATGCTGTCATACTCGACCATTATACGGTCTCTGGTCACCTTGGCCACTATACTGGCCGCTGCTATACTCATTGACTTGGCATCGCCCTTGATTATCGGAACCTGTCTTATATCCACACCCGGTATGGTCACGGCATCGTTAAGGAGCAGACCGGGCTGCGGATCAAGCTTGGAGATGGCTTCTCTCATGGCCTCATAAGTGGCCTGCAGGATATTGATCTCGTCTATCCTCTCGTGGGACGACTGGCCTATACCTACACTTACGGCCTCGTTCATGATCACGTCATATAATTCTTCTCTTTTGGCCTCGGACAGCTGCTTGGAATCGTTGATATACGGTATCCTGGCTCCCTTCGGAAGGATGACCGCACATGCGACCACCGGACCTGCAAGAGGTCCTCTTCCCACTTCATCTATTCCGGCGATGTACTCAAATTCGGAGTACTTCTCCTCGTACTGAGCCATGACCTCGAGGCGCTCAAGCTCTTTGATATATTTATCGTATCTTTTGCGCGCGGATTCCAGTTCTTTCTGTACGGAAGCTCTCTCATCCGCTTCAAACCGGCTTATGACCTCAGGCAGGAGGTCCGGCTCGGATGCCTTTAATTCCTTTTTGATATCGGCAAGTGACAGACTCATTTGATATCTTCGACCTTTCCTGCGTTATGCAGAGGCCATATTCGAACCCAGGCCCGCCCGACTATGATCTTACGGTCTATGTTACCGACCTGTTCCATACGAGAATCAGCGGAATTATTACGGTTGTCTCCGAGGACAAAGAACTCATCCTCACCAAGCGTTATCGGCGCTGCCGCTATTCCCGGATCCTTGATCGTTTCTGTACCGTAGTGCTCCTCCAGAAGATTACCGTTGATATATATGCTTCCGGTATTATCGATCTGTACTGTCTCACCGGGAAGTCCGATGACACGCTTAACGTAGTATGTATTGTCCTTATGCGTATATTTGAACACTATGACATCAAATCGCTCGGGATCATCAAACCTGTACGAGATCTTATCTACAAGCAGATTGTCTCCGTCCTGCAGAGTGTCCTCCATCGACTCTCCGTTGACCAGTGTACGCTGACCTACGTAGTGTACAAACAGATATGACAACAGCAGAACTATCAGCAGATAGATCGATGTTGACAATACTTCCTTCAGTTTCTCATTCACGGTGCTACCTCCAGACTTATTCTTCCGAGTCTTCCTGATCTGAAATCATCCAGGAATCCCTTACAGGCTCTTGTATAATCGTATTCTCCGCCGCGCCCGACGCATCCGAGGCGGTCGGCTATACTGTCCATATCCCTTCCGCCGTACCTCTCATCCATGGCCTGCGGATAGTTTGAATTCATAAATTCAAGCAGTATCTCACACAGTTCGTCGCGGCTTATGACCTCATCATTGATCGAACCGATCAGTGCCAGATTGCGTCCGACTGTCTGATCCTCGAACTTGGGCCAGAGTATGCCCGGAGTATCGAGGAGTTCAAGCTGCTTGTCCACGCGTATCCACTGGGCACCCTTGGTGACGCCGGGCTTATTGCCGGTCCTGGCACTGGCCCTTCCGGCAAAAGAATTAATGAACGTAGACTTACCTACATTTGGGATACCGGCTATCATGGCCCTGACAGGTCTGTTCTTGATACCTCTCGCACGGTCACGCTCGATTTTGGCCGCACAGGCTTCCCTGCAGCATGCCCTTATCCTGTCCATGTCATGATTGACACGCGAATCAAGAGGAATACACTTAAGTCCCGCTTCTTCGAAGCAGGTTACCCATCTTGCGCTCTCTGCGGGATCCGCGAGATCGGCCTTATTTAGTATGACTATTCTCGATTTGCCCGATGCCAGCGTGTCTATATCGGGATTACGTGAGGCCATCGGCACTCTCGCATCCAGGAGCTCTATGACCAGATCGATGAGCTTCATGTCATCCTTCATCTGTCTGAGAGCTTTGGTCATATGACCGGGATACCACTGAATATTCATATCATCACTCCACGAGGCTCACGCGTCCGTCCCTGCCGGGTATCACGAGCCATGCCTTTCCGATGATGTTGGAGCGGTTCACCGGTCCTATATTACCTGATCTTGAATCTTCGGAACTGTTACGGTTGTCGCCGAGCACAAAATACTCTTTTTCACCGAGCACTATAGGCGAAGCTGCCATGCCCGCATCCTCCATATAGTCATAGGCGTCCTGCGATTCTGCGGCATATCCGTCTATATACAGACGGCCGTCTATGATCTGAACGGTCTCACCCGGAAGTGCAACTATCCTCTTGGTATAGAAGTGCGTGTTCGTATTACCGTACGGCAGAAAAACAACTACATCGCCTCTCTTCGGCGATGAGATCATGTATATGAACCGGTTGATCAGCACCTGGCTGGACGCAGGTAATGCTTCCTCCATCGAGTCACCGATCACACCCGTTCTGCTGCCGAATACATATGTGATACCGAATGCCAGGAATACCGTGATAAGCGTAGCTGCGAGCAGCTCTACGATGCCCTTGGCGGATTCCTTATTCAGTTTTCTTTCCTTGTGATAGAAAGTAAGTCCTTTTGCTCTGGCCATAACTAATTAATTATACCATAAATCGCGCAAAAAAGGCACCCGCAGGGGGTGCCTCTTTGTCGTTAAGATCCGAATTATTTAACTTTCTCTTTAACCTTTGCAGCCTTGCCGACTCTGCCGCGCAGATAAGTCAGTTTAGCTCTGCGTACCTTACCTGATCTGACGATCTCAACCTTCTCTACGAGAGGTGAGTGTACGGGCCAGGTCTTCTCAACGCCTACGCCGTTTGAATTCTTGCGTACGGTAAATGTCTTTCTTGCTCCGGTACCCTGTACCTTGATGATGGTTCCCTCGAATACCTGGATCCTCTCGCGGTTACCCTCTTTGATCTTACCGTGAACCTTAACGGTATCACCTACATTGAGCTCGGGCGCATTCTCTTTAAGCTGCTCGTTCTCGATCTCTCTTATAATATCGCTCATAATGCTCCTCCTGTTTATTATTTCGTTTCTTCCGGATGAGATGCCATATAAGCATCATACAGATCCGGACGTCTTAGTCTTGTCCTTTTCAGCGATTCCTGATGTCGCCATACATCGACCTTTGCATGATCACCGCTTAAGAGTATTTCAGGAACCCTTCGGCCCATCCATTCTTCGGGACGTGTGTACTGCGGATATTCCAGCAGCCCCTCCGCGAAGCTCTCCATGTCGGTACTGTCTTCGTTATGCAATACTCCCGGTATATGCCTCGAGATAGCGTCTATCATGACCATAGCGGGAAGTTCCCCGCCCGTAAGCACATAATCACCGATAGATACATAGTCGGTAACTATGGCTTCCAGCACTCTCTCATCGACCCCCTCATAGTGACCGCAGAGAAAAACGATATGTTCCTCTTCTGCCAGCTCACAGGCCATCTGCTGATCAAATGTCCTGCCCTGAGGTGTCACATATATGACGCGTCCTGCGGGATTCTCACCCGTGATCGCCTGAAAGCAGTCATATATGGGCTGTGCCTGCATCAGCATACCTGCTCCGCCGCCATATGTATAATCGTCAACCCTGCCGTGCTTGTTATCCGTATAATCACGGATATTGACGGCATTTATATCGACGAGTCCTGCGGACTGTGCTCTGGCAAGAATCGATACATTGAGGCCTGCATCTATCATCTCCGGAAAAAGAGTCATGACACTGAATCTTGTCATATTAATCCCTCCAGAAGATGGATCTGCATGATCCCTGCATCCATGTCTACATCCAGGATACAATCCCTGATAGCCGGTACCAGCAGTTCGCCGCCTTCCCGGTCTATGACATATACATCATTTGCGCCGGTTTCAAGTACATCCTTGATCTCACCGAGTGTCTCACCTGTATCCGAGATACATTTCAGGCCGATCAGATCGGCTACGAAGTATTCGTCTTTTTCAAGTGAAACGGCCTGGCTTCGATCTATTGTGAGTGATGCCTTCTTCAGAAACTCAACTTCGTTGATGTCGTTATATTCTTCAAAGCGCATTATTACGAACTGCTTGAAGAACTTAACACCGGCAACATGAAGTTCGAGCTTCTCCCGTCCGGTATCGGCGGTCACGGTCTTGAGCTTCTTAAACCTGCGGACATCGTCCGTCGTGGGAAACACCTTTACCTCGCCGCGTATACCGTGAGTCGATGTGATGACTCCTACCTGAAATCTGTCTGTCATTCGACTATTTCCACATCCACCCTTCTGTTGTCGGAAGTAGAAGCCGCTTTGACAACAGAACGGATCGCTTTAGCTATTCTGCCCTGCTTGCCTATGACTTTACCCATGTCGGATTCGGCTACATGAAGCTTAACGGTCAGGTTCTTGCCTGATTCCTCTTCGGTAACCACCACTTCATCGGGCTTATCCACAAGCGCCTTGGCAATTACTTCTACCAATTCTTTCATCCTACGTCACCTCTTATATGATACCGGCGACTTTGAACAGCTTGGATACTACCTCGGTAGGCTGAGCACCGTTAGCAATCCACTTCTTGGCCTCTTCTTCGTCTACCTTGAATGTGGAAGGATCCGTATTGGGATCGTAAGTACCGATCTCAGCTATGAATCTTCCGTCACGGGGTGATCTTGAATCAGCAACCACTACTCTGTAGTAAGGCTCCTTCTTCTTGCCCATTCTTCTTAATCTGATCTTTACTGCCATGTTTTACCTCCATTTGATTTATTAAAATAAACCGCCCATGCCGCCGAAGCCGCCCGGCAGTTTAAATCCGCGTTTACCTGCTCCGCCCATCTGCTTCATCAGTTTCTGCGACTGTTCAAACTGCTTGATGAAACGATTGACTTCGCTTATATCCAGTCCAGCGCCTCTCGCGATGCGGTGCTTGCGCTGAGGAGTCAGGATCTTAGGATCGGATCTCTCCGCAGGTGTCATGGAAAGCACTATGGCTTCCATATGACTCATCTGCTTTTCATTGGCCACCGAATCCAGGTCTATGCCTTTCATCTGCGAACCCATCCCCAGCATTCCGAGGATCGATGACAGACCGCCCATATTGCGCATCTGCTTCATGCTCTCCAGGTAATCGTTGAAGTCAAACTTACCCTTCTTCATACGATCGGCCATGTCTTTCGAAGCGGCCTCATCGATATCGATGTTCTCCTGAGCTTTATCGATCAGGGTGAGGACATCACCCATGCCGAGT
>Ga0129306_1002310_pt1 | contig 17415 bp, 16 predicted proteins | sample P827metagenome_FD_94438 | JGI IMG/M metagenome (GOLD analysis project Ga0129306, IMG submission 94438) | Capybara group fecal microbial communities from Wisconsin, USA - P827 metagenome | ecosystem: Host-associated > Mammals > Digestive system > Large intestine > Fecal | place: USA: Wisconsin... | reverse complement strand
TTCAACAAGTTCGACGCGGCCATCGGCGGCCTCGGCGGCTGCCCCTTCGCCCCCGGCGCGGCCGGCAACGCTGCCACCGAAGACTTGGTCTACCTCATGCAGAGCATGGGCGTGGAGACCGGCCTCGATCCGCTCAAGCTGGTGGCTGTGGCCCGCTCGCTCAAAGATTACGGCCTCAAGACGATGGGCAGCCTGTGCGCCAGCGCCTTCGGCAAGCCGAAGCCCGAGATCCCGCAGCAGAAATAAGCATTTCCCAGCAAGGCTCCAGGCGGGGGCAGCCGCTCCCGCTCATCTCCCTTTCATGAGAGAGGGATAAGCAGCACAATATTTAGCAAAAAGGGTGATTTGTCATGTTCAAGAAAGTTGCAGCGTTTGCGGCCGTCATGGCTCTGTCGGCTTCCGTCGCGTTCGGCGCGGAGTTCACCGTGTCCAACCAGTTCCCGCCCTCACACCACATCTCCAAGACGATCCACGTCTTCGCCGACAAAGTGGCTGAGCTGACCGGCGGCAAGTACAAGGTCAACGTGGCCGATTCCGGCGCGCTGTATTCCGACGCGCAGATCCTTGAGGCCGTTCAGGAAGGCCTTGTCGAAGTCGGTCTGGTCGGCACCTACAAGTGGGGCGGCCAGGTTCCCGCTGCCGACGTGTTCGACCTGCCGTTCCTGTTCGCCGACCTGAGCTCGCCCAAGAAGTTCCTTGACGCTGGCGCCAACGCCATCCTCGATGCAGAGTTCAACAAGAAGGGCGTCAAGAACCTGTTCTGGTGCGACTACGGCTTCATCCAGATGTGGAACAACGTGCACCCGCTGCACAGCCCCAAGGACTTTGAAGGCCTGACGATGCGCAGCTACTCCGCCGGCGACAGCATCACGCTGAAGGCCCTCGGCGCAGCCCCCACGCTGATCAGCTCGGCCGAGATGTACATGGCCATCCAGCAGGGCACCGTGAAGGGCGCCACCACCGGTATGCCCGCCGCCGTGTCGCGCAAGATCTACGAAGTCAGCAAGTACCTGACGATCGCCAACTACAGCACGGCTCAGTTCTCCGTCCAGGCCAACCTGGAGTGGTGGGAGAGCCTTGACGCCGACACCCAGAAGGCCATCATGGAGGCCGGCAAGGTCGCCGAGCAGTATCTGCGCGACGCCGTCGCCGCTTCTGAGGGCGCTGCCGAGAAGACCGTCCGCGAGGCCGGCCTGCAGGTCAACACGCTGACGGCCGAAGAGCGCGCCGCCATGGTCGAAGCCACCAAGACCGTGTGGGACGCTTACGTGGCCCGCGCCGGCGAGATCGGCCAGAAGCTGGTCGACCTGGCCAAGGATCCCAAGACGTTCCAGTAGGTTTTCGCGTTCATTTCTTTAAACTAATCTATTTAAACGAGGTGCATACGAATGTTTAAGAAAATCGCCGCCGCCGCAGCCGTCGTGGCTCTGTCCGCTTCCTTCGCGTTCGCCGCTGAGTTCACCGTTTCCAACCAGCTTCCGCCCTCGCACCACATCTCCAAGTGCATCCATTTCTTCGCCGACAAGGTCGCCGAGAAGACCGGCGGCAAGATGAAGGTCAACGTGGCCGATTCCGGCGCGCTCTACAGCGACGCGCAGATCCTCGAGGCCGTTCAGGAAGGCCTTGTCGAAGTCGGTCTGGTCGGCACCTACAAGTGGGGCGGCATGGTCCCCGCCGCCGACGTGTTCGACCTGCCGTTCCTGTTCGTCGACCTGAGCTCGCCCAAGAAGTTCCTCGATGCCGGCGCGGCCGACATCCTTGACGCCGAGTTCAACAAGAAGGGCGTCAAGAACCTGTTCTGGGTCGACTACGGCTTCATCCAGATGTGGAACAACGTGCATCCTCTGCACAGCCCCAAGGACTTTGAAGGCCTGACGCTGCGCAGCTACTCCGCCGGCGACAGCATCACGCTGAAAGCCCTCGGCGCGGCCCCCACGCTGATCAGCTCGGCCGAGATGTACATGGCCATCCAGCAGGGCACCGTGAAGGGCGCCACCACCGGTATGCCCGCCGCCGTGTCTCGCAAGATCTACGAGGTCTGCAAATACCTGACGATCGCCAACTACAGCACGGCTCAGTTCTCCGTCCAGGCCAACCTGGAGTGGTGGGAGAGCCTTGACGCCGACACCCAGAAGGCCATCATGGAGGCCGGCAAAGAGGCCGAGCAGTTCGTCCGCGACGCCGTGGCCGCCTCCGAAGGCGCTGCCGAGAAGGTCGTGCGCGATGCCGGCCTTGAGGTCAACACCCTCACCGCCGAAGAGCGCGCTTCCATGGTCGAAGCCACCAAGCCCGTGTGGGATGCCTACGTGGGCCGCGCCGGCGAGACCGGTCAGAAACTGGTCGACCTGGCTCACAAAGTCTTCGACTAGTTTTCCACTTCGCTCCGCTTAAGAACCAAAGGGTAAACGTGAAGCCCCGACGCCAATACGCCGGGGCTTCATTCAAGATGAAACAGGAGGTTTCATAATATGTTGAAAGTCCTTCGTTCCATTACCAGATTCTGCAACACGTTCCTGGGTTACTGCGCGGGATTTGGTATCTTCGCGATGGGCCTGATCTTGGCCTATGAGGTCGTGATGCGCGGCATCTTCAAGTCGCCCACGATCTGGGTCATGGACACGGCCATCTATCTGTTCATGTGGACCATGCTGATTGGCTCGGCTTACACGCTGATGCTGGGCAAGCACGTCAAGATCGACCTGATCTTCGACCGCTTCCCCAAGAAGATGCAGCTTGTGCTTGACGTGATCACCAGCGCCATGGCGACGTGGTTCTGCTACGTGGTCACCACGCAGGCCTGGAAGATGATCCAGACCAGCATCCGTCTCAACAAGCTCACCGACAACATGATGCACATCCCCGTCTGGTGGATCCAGCTGCCGCTTCTGATCGGCTTTGCCATGCTGGCTGTGCAGTTCGTCGTCATCATCCTTGAGCGCCTCGCGTCGCTTTTCGGCTGCGACTGCGCCGAGCAGAAGTAAGGAGGACGCTCTCTCATGACTAATTTCCTTCTTGTCGTTGCTATCCTTCTGTTCATCCTGGCCATGGGTATGCCCGTCGCCTTCGGCTTGGGCTGCACTTCGCTGATTCTCATCCACATGTTCCACCTGCCCATCCGCCTGGTGGGCACCACGATGTGGGCTTCGCTGGAGAGCTTCAACACGCTGTCCATCCCCATCTTCGTCATCATGAGCCAGTTCCTGCTCGACGGACACGTCGGCGACGACTTGTTCGACGTGATGAACACCTGGGTGCGCCACCTGCCCGGAGGTCTGGCCATCGGCACGATCTTCGCCTGCGCCTACTTCGCGGCCATCACCGGTTCCGGCGCGGCCACGGCTGCCACCATCGGCATGGTCGCCTACCCGGCCATGATCAAGCACGGCTATAACAAGCAGCTGACGCTCGGCCTTCTGGCCGCCGGCGGCACGCTGGGCATCCTGATCCCGCCCTCCATCCCGATGATCATCTACGCCACGGTCACCGAGGACTCCACCGGCAAGCTGTTCATGGCCGGCGTCGTTCCCGGACTGCTGATGACGGCCCTGTTCGTGTGCTACGCCGTGTACACGGCCAAGCACGGCGGCTACACGCCCGAGCCCAAGGCTTCGTGGAGTGAGCGCTTCAAGGTCACGTTCAAGAGCCTGCCCGGCATCTTCCTGCCAGTGCTCATCATCGGCGGTATCTACACCGGTATCTTCACGCCCACGGAAGCCGCTTCGATCGGCCTTGTCTACACGCTGTTCATCACGATGGTGATCTACCGCACGATCAAGTTCACCGACATCCCCAAGATCTGCCTCAAGGCCGTGCCCAGCTCGTGCATGATCGCCATCATCATCTGCGGCGCTCTGCTGTTCGGCCGCGTCATGACCTACCTGAAGATCCCTCAGGCGCTCACCGCGTTCGTCACGGAGAACAAGCTGTCGGCGGCCACGTTCATCATCATGATGAACCTGCTGATGTTCGTGCTTGGCGCTCTGCTTGAGACGGTGTCGGTCGTTCTGCTGACCATGCCCCTGGTCACGCCCATCCTGCACACGCTGGGCGTCAACACGATCTGGTACGGCGTGCTGGTCACCATCAACATGACGATGGCCCTTATCAGCCCGCCCGTCGGCATGAACCTGTACGTCATCAACGGTCTGTTCCCCGATGTGAAGATGGAAGAGGTCATCAAGGGCGTCGTTCCGTTCGCCGCCATCATCATCGTCGTGCTCATCATCGCCGGTCTGTTCCCGCAGCTGTCGCTGTGGCTGCCCAGCATGATGTAGGGAAAACGCTGATAAAATACGTCATCTCCTGCGAAACGCTGCCCGAGGGGCTCCTCCAACGTACATAAGTACGCCTTCGTCGCCACTTTCGGGCAGGTTTCTTCGGATCTGACGCATTTTCTCAGGTTTTCCGGGCGCTGGGCGATTTCAGCATAATGTGAATCGTTCGACGTTTCCTCGACTTTAAGCAGCACCATACGCAAAAAAACAGGAGCTCGCTTTCCGGGTTCCTGTTTTTTCATAACCTGTTATCGCATTTTTGCGCTTCCGAACGGAGGACGGTCAAGCAGGACCGCCCCGCGGATCGTGCCCCTGATTGATATCATTTAAGAGACAGAGGTGTTTTCTATGAAAAACGAACGCAGCGCGCGTCTTCGCGCCCGTCTGAAAGAAAAACGCATTTTGATGGCCCCCGCCGCTCACGACGGCCTGTGCGCCCGCATCTACGAAAAGGCAGGCTTTGAGGCCATCTATCTTTCCGGCTTCGCCACGTCGTCCAGCTTTTTGGGCCGCCCGGATGTGGGGCTGCTGGATTATTCTGAAATGCTCTACCGCGCCTCGACGCTGGCCGACGCGGTGGATGTGCCCATCTTTGCCGACGGCGACACTGGCTTCGGCAACGCGGTGAACGTGTACCGCACGGTGCGCGGCTACGTCAACGCCGGCGTGTCGGCCATCCAGCTTGAAGACCAGGTGGCGCCCAAAAAGTGCGGCCACATGCACGGCCGCGAGGTGGTGCCTGTGGAAGAGATGATCGGCAAGATCCATGCCGCCTGCGACGCACGCACCGACGACAACTTCATGATCATCGCCCGCACCGACAGCCGCACCAATTTCGGCATCGACGCGGCCATCGAGCGCGGCATGGCCTACAAAGAGGCCGGCGCCGACATCGTCTTTGTGGAATCGCCCGAGTCGGTGGACGAGCTGAAAAAGGTGGCCGCCGCCTTCCCCGATGTGCCCACCATCGCCAACATGGTGGAGTTTGGGCGCACGCCGCTGCTGTCGGCCGACGAGCTGGAGGCCATGGGCTTCAACATCATGGTCATCCCGGTGCTGTCAACGTTCGTGATCGCCAAGGCCGTCAGCGAAGCGGCCGCGACGCTGATGAAGGACCGCTCGTCGAAGAACCTGCTCGACCGCTCGATCGACTTCAACGACTTCACCGAGCTGCTCGGCCTGCCCCATGTGCGCGCCATGGAAGAGAAATACGCCACGGGCCGCCACACCACGGACAACTAAGCATGGACCTGAACTTTACGCTCACCCCCGGCTGGATCGACTTTCTGCTTGTCTTCGGCATCGCCAGCATCGCCACCGGCCTGATCGGCACGGCGCTGCGTCAGATGGGCCGCGGCGGCATGAAGTCCAAGCGCGCGGCGCTGTTCATCATGGCAGGCGCCTTGTTCATCGTCTGCTCGTTCCGTTACAAGACGGAGATGAAAGCGACTACTGCTCAGACCGGCCCAGCGGCGATCGTCGCGCCACAGAAGCAGTAGCGCCAAGGACAGAACAAAATCAACACGAAGGCCCAAAGGCCCGAAGAAAGACGAAAGAAAAGATTGAAGGAGACACTGCTTAAGGAGACACTGATTAAATAAGTCCAATGCACTGTCGCGGGATTTCGTCGTCTGACAAGGAGAAGCGAAGAGGCATAGCGGTGCTATGTTGACGAGCTTCGACGCAGTCAGGCGGCGAAATGCCCGGCAGGACATGGGCGAATTAATCAGCGTCTCCTTAAGCAACCGCTCTGTTTTGCGTGCGCCGAGGTGTTTATCGCTTTGGCACGCTTTTTGTGCCTCTAATACTATATTAGTTAATATATACCATCGTTTTCCCGCTTCAACATTTGAGGATTATGCCGCGCAAAAAAATGTTCCACGTAGAACACATTTTTGAAGCACATGTTCTACGTGGAACATTTTTGTTTTCTCAGAACGGCTCTTCGCGTTTCGCCGTCATGCATATTTGATTTTAATTTTACACGATTGTCTTTGCGTATTAGAGTCTTTGTGCCTTCGTGTCGGCTTTGAAGTAAAACGCGCCTGCCCCGCTCACTCAAAGTCCGGCTCCGGCCCTTTGGTGTGCGGCAGCCCCCAGTCGGCGCACACGCCGCGGGTAAAGAGCAGATGCACGCACGGCACGCCCTTGCCCAAAAAGTCGTAGATCAGGCCGCGGTTCCACGTTTTGGGCGGCAATGCGATCTGTCCGGGCAAGATCAGCCCGTGCGGCAGCGTCACGGCCGTTTCCATGCGCCGTCCCATGCTCAGCCACGAGCCGCCGCAGCTGACAAACGCTTTAAGTTCGTGCTGCGCAAACAGCGTTTGGCGCGCGAGCATCGAAGCGCGATGCCCTTCCGGCACCAGACAGGTTTCCGGGCGTTCGGCCATCAGCGCGCGCACAACGGGCAGCGGGTCGTCCTCGCCAAGGATGTGCTTGCGGATGCGGTCGTCCCAGCCGCCGGGCGTGAGCAGATCGGGGCGCACGTTCAGCAGACCGGCCTCGCGCAAGGCGTCGAGCATAACGGGAAACGTGAACTGCGGCACGTTGCCGCCCCACTGCGACGAGCCATACGACAGCGCCAGCACCGTCTTCAGCCCCAGCGTTTTGGCCGCGCACAGGGCGGCGAGCGTAAAGCCGGGATACGAGCTGGTGGAGTTGACGCCGATCCAGTCGCCCGGCTTCACGCCCGCGCGCAAAAGATAACCGGCCACCGCGCCCGCCATCTCCGGCTGCGCGGCGGCGTTCTTGTCGTGCCAGCTTCCCGGCGTGGTCGTCAGGCTCGACACCATCTGCCCCACCAGCCCAGTGCGCCGCGGGTCGCTGCGCTCGTCAAAGCCGGGAGCGAGCTCGCCCTTCTTCTGCCACAGCACCGCCTCGCACCTGCGCATCAGTTCGGCAGCTGCGTCCTGGCGCGGGTCGTCGAATGCAAAAGCCACGCTCGCCCACAGCAGCAGCGCGACCGCTATCAGACAACGATTCATTCAAAAACCTCCGCACAAAAAAAGCTCAGGAGCCCGAAACCGGCTTCTGAGCTCGATTTTTTTATTGCGCCTGCGCTTCTTTCAGCTTGCGAGCCTGAGCGCTGCACCACAAAAAGACGAGGGCACACAGCGCGAACAGCCCGGCGTAGCCGATCAGCACGGGCGTGTAGCTGCCGCATTTGCCGTAAAGAAAGTTGATCAGCGGGTTGCCGAACGCCATGCCGCCCGACATCAGCGCGAAGAAGATGCCGATCACGGAGTTGTAGGCCTTTTGCCCGATCAGGTTCATCACCAGCAGCGGGATCATGATCGTTTCTACCGGCAGCGCAAAGCCGATCAGCACCGCGAAGGCGATGGCGCTCGTCGTGCTGCTTGCGCCGGAAAGCACCAGCAGCGCGCCGATGCCCGAAGCGCAGCACAGCAAAAAGAAGGGTTTCAGCCCCAGGCGGTCATAGATGAAGCCGCCCAAAATCTTGGCCACGCCCAGCACAAAAAACAGGATGCCCGTGATCTGTCCGGCAAAAACGGGGTCAAATCCGCGGTCGACCAGGTGCGCCGGCGCGATCGTGTACACGGGGTTGCACAGCCAGCCCATCACGAACACGAGCGGGAACAGCACATAGAAATACGCCTTTTTGTGCAGCACTTCAAGCGGCACGCCTTCCCAGACGGGATGCGCCGACGATTTTTTGGCGGCAGGCGTTTTGGCGCCGCGGCGTGAGCGCATAAAAAGCACGAGGGCCATGCCGATGCCCAGGATGAGCATTGCGCACAGGCGGTACGAATAGCGCCAGCCGTGCTCGGCAATCCACCGGGCGACGAAGAAATTGCCCGCCGCGCCGCCCAGTCCGCTGGCCGCGAACACCACGCCCAGCACCGTGCCCTTGTGCTCGTCAAACCAGTCGTTGATCAGGCTGGAGCACGTGGCCGTAGTGCAGAACGCGATGGCGAAGCCCTGCAGCGCGCCGCCGGCGTAGAACATCGGCAGGCTGCCCGATACGGAAAACAGGAAAAACGCGCCCGCCAGCGAGACCACGCCCAAACCGGCCAGATTGCGCGCCCCCATTTTGAGGTACATGCGCCCCCACAGCAGGTTGAACGCCGTGGTGAACAGATAGCGCATACTGAACGTCAGCGCGAAATCGGCGCGGCTGAGGCCGAACTCCTTCGTGACCGGCCCCAGATACTGTCCGTTGGGCGAGTTGCCAAAGCCCATCGTCACAAACATCAGCACGAAGCACGCGAAGGCGATCACCCAGCGGTAGGCGGTATTTTCTGCCTTTCGTTCACGTTCCAATTCTGTTTCCAACGCTCTTCACTCCTATTCAAACAGAGGCGGCTAGAGGATAAAACTTGCCACCGAAAAATACAGCACCAGCCCCACCACGTCGTTGATCGTGGCCAGCAGAGGCCCGGAGATCAACGCGGGGTCGTAGCCCGTCTTTTTGACGATGAACGGGATGATCGCGCCCAGCATGTTCGACAGCATGACAACGCAGATCATCGAGATTCCCACCACGAACGTGACGCCGCCGCCGGTGCCAAGCAGGGCCGACCGCAGCGCCGCCAGCGCCGCCAGCGCCGCGCCGAGGATGACGCCGGTGATCAGTTCGCGCAGCAGCACCTTTCCGAACATGCGCCCCGGCAGGCTGCCCAGCCCCATCGAGCGGATGATCAGCACCGAAACCTGCCCGCTCACGTTGCCGCCCGTGTCGATCAGCAGCGGCACGAAGAACGACAGCGCCATCACCTGCGACAGCAGCGACTCGTAGTTCTCGATAATGCCGGTGGTGAGCACGCCCGTGACCAGACACAGCAACAGACACGGCAACCGGCGCAGGGCCTCGCCCCACAGGCTGCCCTCGTCGTTGTCGCCGTACAGACCGCCGGTGTGGTGGAAGAACTCGGTGTTTTCGTCTTCCATCACGTCGAGCACGTCGTCAAACGGCAGTGAGCCCAGCAGCCGACCGTCTTTCACCACAGGAAGCACCTGCACGTCGTACCTGGACATGATGCGCGCCGCCTCGGCCCGGTCGGTCTCCGGGGCCACGGCGTGACAATCTTCTTCCGTCAGCTGCGCGACTTTGGTGTCGGGCGCGGCCAGAACCATGTCCTCCAGCGCCGCAGTGCCCACAAAACGCCCGCCGTCGATGACGAAGCAGTGATACACCTGATCCTTGCCGGCAGCGTCGCGGCGGATCTTGTCAAGCGCCTCGGCCACCGTGTCCGACGGCGAAAGCAGCACGCCGGCCGTGCTCATGATGTAGCCGACAGAATCCTCGGGCCAGATGTTTTCCGGCTCCAATATTTTTTGGATGTTCTTGGGCAACTTGTCGGCCAGCTGGTGCCCCTGACGCGACGGCAACGCGCTGAACAGCTCCGGCAGCAGATGCTCCGGCAGCGACAAAAACAGGCCGCGCAGTTCGGGGATGGCAGCGCTGCCAAGCAGTTTCTGACGTTCGCGGCGCGAAAGGTTCTCGATCAGGCCGGCCAGCTGCTGCGGACGCAAAATGCTGCACAGCGCCAGACCGCTGCGGGGCGGCAGGCGCAATATCTCTTCCTTTAAGACTTCCGGCGAAAAACCGCGAATAAGCGCGCGGGCCTCGTCCAGCTTTCCCTGCTGGAGCAGGTTGCGCAGACGGGTGCTGAACCCCAGACGGCCGGACATGGCGAATCCTCCTCCGTCGCGGAGACGTTCTTCTTTTTTATGGTTTTCATGAAGATCACCTCAAGCTCTCGTCAAAGACGCAGACCCAGGACGCGGCCGGCCGTCTCGAAATAGACGATCAGCCCCACGATATCGACCACGGTGGTGATGAACGGTCCCGACATGATGGCCGGGTCGATGCGCAGCGCACGCGCCAGCAGCGGCAGCAGCGTTCCCGCCAGGTTGCCGATGATCACCACCAGCATCACGCCAAGTCCCACCGTCACAGCCACGCCGTAGCCCACGCCGATGGTCCACGCGCGCGCCAGCCCCAGCAGTCCCAGCGCTGTTCCCAGCAGCAGCCCGGTGGCTGCCTCGCGGGTCACGATCCGTCCCAGACTGTTCCACTGGATCTCACCCACGGTCATGCCGCGGATCATCAGCGTCGCCGCCTGCGTGCCGGCATTGCCTCCCGTGCCGATCAGCAGCGGCACGAAAAACGTGAGCGACACCACATGCTGCGTCAGCGGCGAGTAGTGCTTCAGCACGGTGGACGTGAGCGCTTCGGTGATGATGCAGATGACCAGCCACAAAAACCTCTTGCGCGCCACGGTGAACAGATTGGCGTCAAGGTACTCTTCTTCGACGGGCTCGATACCGGCCATACGTTCGATATCCTCGGTGGCCTCCTCTTCGACCACGTCGAGTACGTCGTCGAACGTGATGATGCCCACAAGGCGGTTCTCCTTATCGACCACGGGCAGCGTGTGAAGGTCGTAGCGGCTGATGATCTGCGCGGCGTGCTCCTGGTCGGCCGACGTGGCCACGGAGATGGGCTCGCCGTTCATGATGTCGATCACTTCGGCGTCGGGCGAAGCCAGGATCAGGTCTTCCAGTTCGACGGCGCCGAGCAGATGCCGTCCCTCGTCGGTGACAAAACTGGTGTAGATCGTCTCCTTGCTGCGGGCTTTCTCACGGATGCGCTCCAGTGCGGCTTTTACCGTCATGTGCGCCTTCAACGCTATGTATTCGGGCGTCATGATGCGGCCGGCGCTGTCTTCGGGGTAGCCCAGCAGCGTGTTGGCCAGCCGGCGCTCCTCCGGCGACAATTTCAGCAAAAGCCGCTTGACCGTGGTGGCCGGCAGTTCGTCGAACAGCTCGGTGCGGTCGTCGTCCGACATCTCCTCGATGATCTCGGTCACCTCGTCGCCGGTAGCGTGCGCCAGAAAACGTTCCTGCTCGTCGAAACCGAGCATCTCGAACACTTCGACAGCCAGGTCTTTGGGCAGCAGGCGGAAATACAACACCAATTTGGCCGGCGGCAGCCCCTCCAACCCTTCGGCGATATCGATCGGCTCCATGTCCGACAACAGTTCTTTGGCTTCGCGGAACCGCTTTTGCTCGATGCACGTCTCTACTTCGTAGAGCAGTTTGCTCTCTTCGTTAGACACAAAAACGCGCTCCTTTCGTCTTCCGGCGACGATCGGGGCGCGTTACGGCTGCGCTTATGTACGATCGGAGGCCGGAACAGATTTTAAACATCGCAAGGGAATCCCATCTGAATGTCCATCCATCTTGGACCGGCTCGTCTCCTTTCACTTTTTATATACGCGCATTGCGCGCGCAGTCAATAATACGCAGGCTCATAACAAAAATCAAGCCGCAAAACGTTTTTTGCTCTGCCCAAGACCTCCGGCCCGATTTATCCGACGCTCTGTCGATAAGCTCGAGTTGATCTGGCCGGCAAAAACGCCTCGGATCGCAGGCGAAGGTCTGGCGCCAGCTTAAGGAAACGCTGATTAATTCGCCCATGCCCCGCCGGGCCTTTCGTCGGCTGGCTGCTCGCGAAGCTCACCCACAAGGACCAGCTTCGCGTCGCCAACATAGCACCGCTAGGCCTCTTCGCTTCTCCTTGTCAGACGACGAAATACCTCGACAGATCATCGAGCTCATTGAATCAGTGTCACCTTAACGCGCCTGCGCTGCTTCCTTTTCGTTGCGCATCAGGTCGGCAAGCGAGCGGCTGTCGAGAAAGTTCAGCAGCATCGCGTCGAGTTCCTTCCACAACGGCAGCGTGCGGCACTCGTTACAGCGGGGACACTCTTCGGCATTGGGAAGCAGGCAGCTCACCGTTCCCAATGCCGGCTCAGTGAGTCTGAGGATGCGTCCCACGGTGACCTGCTCGGGCGGCAGCAGCAGCTTGTAGCCGCCGCCTTTGCCGCGGCTGCCTTCAAGAAGTTTGTCACGCACAAGCGATTTGAGGATCGCTTCGAGGTATTTTTCCGAGATCTCATGCCGCGCGGCGATGCGGCTCAGTGGCACATATCCTTCACTCTGATGCTCGGCCAGGTCGATCAGAACGCGCAGGGCGTAGCGTCCTCTTGTTGAAATAAGCATGCGCTCTACCTCCTCTAATGTCTTCTACAAGCACTGACCGGTGAGCCCGATGCCCTGCCGGTGAACAATGCCCAAACGATCGGCAAAAGCAGGGAGCGGACAATCGATCTGCTGCTCCAAAAACCTTTTTACAGAGTCCATTATATACCATCCCGGCCCAAAATACCCACATTTGCGCGGCGCGAAAAAAAACGCTGGGCTGCCGATGAAAAAAGACGCCATGCCCTTAGCGGACATCGCGTCTCCACACGTTATCTGAACTGCGCCTTATTATTTTTTGCTCGGCTTTTCGTCGACGAATTCGACCTTCAGCTTCATGCCCAGACCGCGCGCCAGGTTGTTCAGCGTGCGCAGCGAGGGATTGCCGCGGCCGTTCTCGAGGCGGCTGATGTCGGGCTGAGTGATGCCCGTGCGTTCAGCCAACTGTTTCTGCGTAACGTTCTTTTTCTTGCGGGCTTCGATCAATGTCTTGATCACCTGATACACCGGTTCGTAAGCGTCCCATTTTTCTTTGTACTTAGGGTCTTGCAGCTTCTTATCCAACTGTTTTCTAAAATCGTTCATTGGGAGTTCCCCTCCTGACTCAGCTGTACCGATCCTTCACATGCAGCCGGAATTGCCCGGACTACGACGCGGCGTTACGAATCGCCTGCACTTCCAAAAGTATCCTTATCTTCGGGACGATACCTTGGTCTACATACGATCAGCAACTTAATTATAGTGTGCGATACTTCAAATGTCAACTTATTTTTATCAGCCAATTTTCGTCTTTACGCTTTAAGCGCATTGATTCAAACATCATCCCCGCATTGTTTGACGTTAGCTTATTCAGTGTATATATAATAACAGTAGTGTGAATATTTTACAACTCTCAAATTATTTTCCCATGTCTGTACAATACTTTCCAACATATTCATTTGAGCAACGACGGACTTTTGAACACGACGTCCTTTTACCGAACAAGGGTTGACAGAGCGGAAAAATCGCCTTCTGGACACAAAAACGGGCCAGATAAGAACGCAATATTACTATAAAACATGCTTACAATAAATGCACGACTCATGCCGACTGAGCGAACGTTCAAACCGCCGTGTGCGCGACAAATCTGCGTGTACGCATTATAATAGCGCCAAACAAACGAGAACAAGCGGAGGAAAAACACAATGGACCAGCACGAACGACGCCTGTTTTTGCTCGACCGTCTGCTGCGCGAACGCCCCGCAGAATATGCCGGCATCCGCGTCCCGGCCGATGAAGACGGGCAAAAGAGCCTGCTGCGCGCGCTCTTTAACGTGCGCCCGCCCAAACCGGCAGGCACCGATTTTTTGGCCGTTCAGGACGAATATCTGCAAGAAGAAACGCGGCGCAAGGGCATCATCAATGCCGACGATCTGCCGGAGTCCGAGCCCGGCATCGCGCTGTGGCAGGGCGACATCACGCGCCTGAAATGCGACGCCGTCGTCAACGCAGCCAACTCAGGCCTGCTCGGCTGTTTTGCGCCGTGTCACGGCTGCATCGACAACGCCATCCACACGTTTGCGGGCGTGCAGCTGCGCCTTGCCTGCGCACAGCTCAAGCGCCGCAAAGGCATAACGCAAGAACGCACGGGCGGCGCGCAAATAACGCCGGCGTTCAACCTGCCGGCCCGGTATGTGCTGCACACCGTCGGTCCGATCGTGCGCGGACGCCTCACCGACGATGACCGCGCGCTGCTGGCTTCATGCTACCGCTCGTGCCTGGAGCTGGCCGCGCAAAACGGGCTGCGCAGCGTGGCGTTCTGCTGCATCTCCACAGGCGAATTTCACTTTCCCAACGAGGAAGCAGCGCGCATCGCTCTGCGCACGGTGCGTGAAGAGCGCGCCCAACATCCGCAGATAAAGGTGATTTTCAATGTCTTTCAAGAACGTGATCGAGAAATTTATGCCTCTCTCCTCGGCGTTTGACCACGCGCCATCTCCCGAAGTTGAGCGCGCCGCCGCGGCCCTGCGAGCCTGTGACGCCGTGTTTGTCGGCGCGGGAGCGGGACTGTCTGCCTCGGCGGGATTCGACTATGCGGGCGAGCGTTTTGAAACGTATTTCGGCGACATGCGGCGCCGTTTCGGCTTCAAAGACATGTATTCAGGCGGCTTTTACCGCTACGACACGCTCGAGGAACAGTGGGCGTTCTGGAGCCGCATGATCTGGCTCAACCGCTTCACGAAAGCGCCGCGCCCTGTCTACCGCGACCTGAAGCGCCTGATAAAAGACAAAAACTATTTCGTGATCACGAGCAACGTCGATCACTGCTTTCAAAAAGCGCGCTTCGACAAAAGCCGGCTGTTTTACATGCAGGGCGACTACGGGCTGTTTCAATGTTCCGTGCTGTGCCACCGCGCCACCTACGACAATATCGAGACCGTGCGGCGCATGGTGACGGCACAGGGCTTTTCGATCGGCGAAAACGGCGGCCTTTTGCTTCCCCATGACGGAAAGCTCAAGCTCCGCGTGCCGTCGAACCTGATCCCCCGCTGCCCCAAATGCGGCAAGCCGATGACGATGAACCTGCGCATCGACGACACGTTTGTGGAAGACGAGGGCTGGCACGCCGCGGCGGCGCGCTACGACGCTTTTTGCAGGGCGCACGAAACGGGCCGCGTCGTCTATCTGGAGCTGGGCGTCGGCTTCAACACGCCGGGGCTGATCAAATATCCGTTTTGGCAGCGCACGTTCAAAAACCCAAACGCGCTTTTTGTGTGCGTCAACGCCGAGCGGACGCGCATCCCCGACGAGATCGCCGCGCGGTCGGCGCTGCTGACCGGCGACATCGGCGCCAAGCTGAAGGAACTGCTGGCGGCGCTGGAATAACAGTTCATACTGTTTGCGCAGCAAGCGGCTGCGGCGGTATCGTTCGCAAGCGCCGCCTTGCGTTTGCGCAGGCCCGGAAAGCCGCTCAGCAGCACAGGGCCGCCCCCGCGAACGTGTCACAAACGTTTTTTCAAAAGATCGTGCCAAAACAAAGGCGAAACGAGCCGCAAATGTCTGCGGTGCGTTTCGCCTTGAGCTTATCCTGGGGATGCGGCCGGCCCGCGGTCGCCTACTTTTGGCTTTCCAGGTCTTTCATGTTGAACAGCATCGGCAGTTCGCCGGCGCTGAGGTAGCGGGGCAGCACGCCGTCCCATTTGCCGATGGCCTGCTCCAGCAGCACGAGCGGGCTGAGCGTCTTCGTCTTGATGGCCTGCGCCTCCGATTCGAGGATGGATTTTTCCTTGACGAAGCGGGCTTTCAGCGCCTCCTGCTCAGCCACTTTCTTTTGCTCGATGGCCCGGTTGTACTCATCGGAAAAGTCGTGCTCGGTCACGTAGAACTTTTTCACGATGATGCCCGTGCCGCGCGTCTTTTCGATCATCGCCCCAAGGATCTTGTTCGACAGTTCGGCGCGCTTTTCCACGAACTCCTCGATCGGATACTGAGCCGTGACGGCGTTGACGATCTCCGACAGCACCGGCACGATGACCACGTTGCCGTACTTGGTGCCGTAATTTTTGTACACGTCGCCCAGCTGTTCGGGATCGAGGGCAAAGATCAGCGTCGTCTTGATCGTGATCGTCTGCATGTCCTTGGAGCTGACCTCATAGGTGCTGTCGTAGTGCATGTCGCGCACGTTGAAACGGATGATGCGGTCGATGGGCAGCGTAAAGTTCAGCCCTTCTTCAAGCGTGCCCACGTAATTGCCCCATCTCAGCACGACGGCGCGCTCGCCCACGTCGATGGTGGTGATACAGAAGCTCCAAAGCAGGAAAAACGCGCCGAAGACCGCAGCCAGCACGGCCGTTCCCTTGCTCATGGCAGAAAACAGGTTTTTCATCAACGTTCAGCCTCCTTGATCTTGTCTTGAACTTCTGCGCGACAGTATAGCACCGCCGGCGCCGTTTGTTAATTAAAAAGCGCCGCAAACGGCCGTTTTATAACAGACAAACGCGCGTAAAAAAATCCGCCGCGGCGCGTATATTTCTGTTAGAATAGCTATAATCCGCTGATTGTCCCAAAATGTTTTTTTCCCCTTGCCAAAACGAGGGCGCGCGCGTATACTACCGCCTAATATTTTTCCACCCAATGTCAGCACATTTTTGTATCGGGAGGTCAATCCATGGCAATCTACATCAACGAACCGGCGCATACGTTCAACGAATATCTGCTCATCCCCGGCTACTCTTCGGCCGAGTGCCGCCCGGAAAACGTCACGCTGAAGACGCCTCTGGTCAAGTTCAAAAAGGGCGAAAAGCCCAAGATCGAGATGGCGGTCCCGATGGTGTCGGCCATCATGCAGTCGGTGTCCAACGACACGATGGCCATCGCGCTGGCCAAAGCCGGCGGCGTGTCGTTCATCTTCGGCTCGCAGACGATCGAGAACGAGGCCGCCATGGTGGCCCGCGTCAAGGCGCACAAGGCCGGCTTCGTGCCCAGCGACAGCAACGTTCGCCCCGATTCCACACTGGCCGATATTTTGGCGCTGAAGGAGCGCACGGGGCATTCCACCGTGGCCGTGACCGACGACGGCACCGCCAACGGCAAGCTGGTGGGCATCGTCTCCAGCCGCGACTACCGCGTCAGCCGCATGAGTCCCACCGACCGCGTGGAAACGTTCATGACGCCGCTTGCCAAGCTGATCACCGCGCCCGAGGGCACCACGCTGAGCGAGGCCAACGACATCATCTGGGACAAGAAGATCAACTCGCTGCCCATCATCTCCGCCGACGGCAGGCTGACGGCGTTCGTGTTCCGCAAGGACTATTCCGAGCACAAGGAGAACCCCAACGAGCTGCTTGACGAGAACAAGCGCTATGTGGTAGGCGCCGGCATCAACACTCGCGATTACAAGGAGCGCGTGCCCGCCCTGGTGGCCGCCGGCGCCGACGTGCTGTGCATCGACTCGTCGGAGGGCTTTTCCGAGTGGCAGAAGCTGACGCTGGCCTGGATCCGCGAGAACTACGGCGACAGCGTCAAGGTGGGCGCGGGCAACGTGGTCGATCGCGAGGGCTTCAACTTCCTCGCCGAGTGCGGCGCCGATTTCGTCAAGGTGGGCACCGGCGGTGGTTCCACCTGCATCACGCGCGAGACCCAGGGCATCGGCCGC
>Ga0129306_1002307_pt1 | contig 17430 bp, 16 predicted proteins | sample P827metagenome_FD_94438 | JGI IMG/M metagenome (GOLD analysis project Ga0129306, IMG submission 94438) | Capybara group fecal microbial communities from Wisconsin, USA - P827 metagenome | ecosystem: Host-associated > Mammals > Digestive system > Large intestine > Fecal | place: USA: Wisconsin... | reverse complement strand
GCTGGTGGTATCTCTCCCACGGCTGCCCGTCTGGCTAAGAAGGTGATTCTGGAGCTCAACGCATTCCACAATCCCAATGCGAAGTTCATCCACGACGTTTACGAGCCGCTGGATCCTCCTTATCGCAAGGCTATTCCCATTGAGCATGTAGGCGACCGCATCGGTAAGCCCTATGTATCTATCCCCAAGGAGAAGGTGGTAGGCGTCGTAGAGTGCAATATCCCTGACGAGGCTCGTGCCTTCAAGGACTCTGACCCCGTAACGGATAAGATCGGTTTCCTGACAGCTGAGTTCCTGGTAGAGGAGATGCACAAGGGTCGTATCCCCAAGGAGTTCCTGCCCCTGCAGAGTGGTGTAGGCTCAACAGCCAATGCTATTCTTGGAGCGCTGGGTGAGGACAAGCACGTGCCCAACTTCAACATCTATACAGAGGTGATTCAGAACTCAGTGATCGACATGATGCTGACAGGTCGTGTGAAGGACGCTTCAGCTTGCTCGCTGACCGTATCGAACGACTGTCTGATGCAGGTGTACGACAATATGGACTACATGAAGCAGCACCTGACGCTGCGTCAGAGCGAGATTTCGAACTCGCCTGAAATCATCCGTCGCTTAGGCGTTATCGCCATCAATACGGCTATCGAGGCCGACCTCTATGGTAACGTGAACTCTACGCACATCAGTGGTGTGAAGATGATGAACGGTATTGGTGGTTCAGGTGACTTCATCCGTAACGCCTACCTCTCTATCTTCACTTGTCCTTCAGTGGCCAAGGGTGGCGTTATCTCGTCGATTGTACCCTTCGTAAGCCATCAGGACTCGTCGGAGCACGATGTGAACATCATCGTGACGGAGCAGGGTGTAGCCGACCTGCGTGGTAAGTCGCCTGCACAGCGTGCTGAGTGTATCATTGAGAACTGTGCACATCCTGACTACAAGCAGCTGTTGTGGGACTACCTGAAGATTTCGAAGATGGGTCAGACGCGCCACAACCTGCCTGCTGCTTTCGCTATGCACGACACGCTGGCTCGCAAGGGCGACATGAAGTTGACAGACTTTGCTGAATACGTGAAGTAGAGTTGAAGAATTGAAAAATTGAAAAATTGAAGAATTGAAGTTTTGGAATCGAAATTAGTTATTTACAATACGCTGACGCGCCAGAAGGAGCGTTTCGAACCACTGCATGCCCCTAATGTGGGCATGTATGTGTGTGGCCCGACGGTTTATGGTGACCCCCATCTGGGTCATGCTCGTCCTGCCATCACTTTCGACTTGGTATTTCGCTATCTGAAGCACCTGGGCTATAAGGTGCGCTACGTTCGTAACATCACGGACGTGGGCCACTTGGAGCACGATGCTGACGAGGGTGAGGACAAGATAGCCAAGAAGGCACGACTGGAGCAGTTGGAGCCCATGGAGATTGCCCAGTACTACACCAACCGCTACCATCAGGCGATGGATGCGCTGAACGTGCTGCGCCCCTCTATCGAGCCCCATGCCACGGGTCATATCATCGAGCAGCAGCAGTTGGTGCAGCAGATCATAGACAATGGCTTTGCATACGAGTCGAACGGCTCTATCTACTTCGATATTGAGGCCTATAATAAGAAGTTTAAGTATGGTATTCTCTCTGGTCGTAGCCTTGAGAATATCAAGGACGAGAGTCGTGAACTGGCAGGTATAGGTGAGAAGAAGAACCAGGCAGACTTTGCCCTTTGGAAGAAGGCACAGCCTGAGCACATCATGCGCTGGCCATCACCCTGGAGCGACGGATTCCCAGGCTGGCACTGCGAGTGTACGGCAATGGGTCGTAAGTATTTGGGTGAGGAGTTCGACATTCACGGAGGTGGTATGGACCTCGTGTTCCCCCATCATGAGTGCGAGATAGCACAGGCTGTAGCTTCTATGGGTCATCAGGCTGTGAAATACTGGATGCACAACAACATGCTGACCATCAACGGCCAGAAGATGGGTAAGTCGTATAACAACTTCATCACGCTGGAGCAGTTCTTTACGGGCGACCATCCACTGCTGGAGAAAGCCTACTCGGCTATGACCATCCGTTTCTTCGTACTCTCAGCCCACTATCGTGGTACTGTCGACTTCTCGAACGAAGCCCTGCAGGCTGCTGAGAAGGGACTGGAGAAGCTGATGAATGCCATCAACGATCTGGATCGTGTACAAGTTTCAGACAAGTGCGATGCAGAGACAGAGAAGGTGGTGAAGGCGCTGCGCCAGAAGTGCTACGACGCGATGAACGACGACTTCGCCACGCCTCAGGTCATCAGTCATCTGTTCGAGGCTTGTACCGTTGTGAATAAGCTCACCGACCATAAGGCTACCATCTGTGCCGACTGTCTGAAGGAACTCTCAGAGACGATGCAGCTCTTCGCCTTCGACATCTTAGGACTGAAGGCTGAGAAGTCGGGCTCTAACGACGCTCGTGAGGCAGCCTTTGGCAAGGTGATGGATATGGTGCTCGAACTGCGCGCTAAGGCCAAAGCCGACAAAGACTGGGCCACCAGCGACAAGATTCGCGACGAACTGGCCGCTGCCGGTTTCGAGGTGAAGGACACCAAAGACGGTGTGACCTGGAAACTGAATAAATAAGAAATAGAAAGCCTACGGGAGACCGTAGGCTTCTTTTGTCATATAGAGGGCTATCATGTCGCGCCATAACTTCTGGGCGGGCATATACACCAGTCCTCCATGGGGTTGGTCTGTCCCCCATGAATTCTTCAGAATGTAGTAGGGGCGTTGTTGCTTGTCGTGCGCCATTCCGATGATGGCCATAGCGTGACCCTTGCTCTCCCAACAGACGGGATGCCGATGGCGAAGAGCCCTGTCGACGTGCGTCTGTAGGGTGTCGAGGGGAATGTTGAGCAGACGGTTGTGCTCCCAGTTGTCAGGAACAGGCACCTCCACCTTATTATAATAAGGAGAGTCAGGCCAGCACGTCAGCGAGACGTATTCGTCAGGCGCACATACCGAATGGGCAAACTCCAAGGGCGTGTAGCGGGCTCCCAGCATAAAGACCCACTTGGGTGTCTTCAGGTCGCTGGTGGCATCATCGGGCAACACATCATAGCCCACGATACCCTCACGCTGAATGATATTGAGCAGCGTCTGGCACATGGCTCGCTGGTTGTCACGCTTCAGCATCCTGCCCACATAGACTGCCGACAGGTTGACGGAGTCGCCTCGCAGAAGGTGCTCTGTCTCGATGGTAGCCAGCATGGCATAAGCCCAGCAGAGTTCGCTCTTCCCCTGATCCTTGACTGGGGTGATGGGCAGCAGCACTTCGTCGACATATTCCTTTGGTGGTCGGTTGTTGCATCCGACCATCAGGAGGGTAATCAGCGTGAAGACAAGTGCCTGTATCCTCATTCCGTGACGGGCTCCAGTTTGATATAGAACAGATTGACGCCCTTGTCTTTTGTCAACTCATAGCTGCCTGCCTCTAATGTTTGGCTATAGGTGCTGCCAGAGCCCGTTATCTTAGTCCCATTAATCTTGATGCTGGCCGTTTCAGTATCAGCAAAGTAGAGGGTCATCTTGCGCTTGTCAGTAAGCGTGAATTTGATGGAAGTAGCGGTCTCCATCTTCAGACAAGTCGTATATTCCACTCCGTCAACAGTGGCTTTTCCCTTGCTATTAGATCCAGTACCCGTTACGGTGAAGAACGTATTGGAGGGTGTTCCGTTCTTGTCAAACGAACAGCTGATAGTGCCCTCTGGTGCTGGTTCATCACCACCTCCACCTTGTGTGCCACCACCTCCTTGGTCAGGCGTAATGGTCTCTTCGCCAAAGATGCCGACGAGCGTTGACTGGTAGTTGTCGAGCAATCCACCTAATACTGCATCATAAGCAGCGTCTTCCGAGTCGCTACCCGTATTATCCTTGAAAGTATAGGTGAAGTCACCATGATTCATTCGTCCAGCACCATAATAGCCCGTAACGAGAGCAGGAACATCGTCGGCAGCAGCCACATTGTATCCATACATCAGCGTAGCATTGGTATCGAAATTGTTATAGGCAGTAGTGCCTGATTTCGTAACCTCCGTAGCAGGCACTTGCTCGTTGCGTGTTGTCGTCTCATAAGCGTCGTAGCCACTGGTACCAGCATTCTTCTGCGTATAGTATTTGAAGTTCTTACAGGTACTGTCGAAGTGGTTGCCGTAAGCCTTAATCATACCACCTGTCTCTCCTGAGAAGGTACCATCACCTTGCGCGTCAGTACCCTGTTGAGAAGAGAGAATGGGCTTCTTGGTCTTCAGGAAGTAGTTGTTCTCTACGAAGACACTGGCCCCTGAGGTCGCACCTACACCATATTTGGCCACATTATCAAAATAGTTGTTCCAAACGTGGACACTCATCGTACGAACACGAGGATGACGGGAGTCAGAGTGATCGAACCAGTTGTGGTCGTAAGAGATATAGTTTGGTCCGCTCTCACTCTTCATGCCAAACATATTTGTCTTACCCGTGTCCCAGTAGCGATTATAGCTAACGGTGACATACTTTGAATCCGACTTCACGTCGCAAGAGCCATCACCCTTTGCATGGTCGCCTCCACCATTCGGACCATAGAAGAAGTCCATATGGTGAATCCAGATGTTGGAATTGTCTGTGTCGAGTGACAGTCCATCATCCATGCAGCGCATGATGCCAAAGTTACGGAACTCTACGCTCTTACTGTTGCGTACCAGGAATCCGAAGCCATGAACGGTAGCATCTTTGCCAATACCCTCGAAGGTGAGGTTCAGCTCAGAATCTGCCTTACGGCCTTTCACCTGGATGCCCTCCTCCTTACTGCCAATAGCATCAAGATCGTCCTTCTTGATGAGTCCGATGAATCGGAAAGCGATAGGTGTCTGGTCCTGTCCTTTTTCGTAGGCAGCAATGATGGCCTGAAGACCCACACAGGGATTCTGTGTTGCACCAGCCACCTCCGTAGAAATCGTCTTGGCATTGTTCTTCGTGACATACAGCACCTTGGCGCCAGCTTTCAGCGTTCCATCAGCCTGATAGGCACCAGGCATATAGCCGTTCATAAAGGCAAAGCCCTGACGGCTGTAGCTCTTCACCTCCAACAGCTCCGTCTCGCTGGCAAATTGGGTCAGCTCCGTACCATCGCCATTCACAGGTACAACTCTCAGCTGATAGTTAGTACCAGCCTTCAGTCCCACCACATCAGCACGTCCGTAGCTGCCGTAGTTGCGAACCAGTTCGTTGTCGATTTGGGTATAGTCGGAGTATTGACCACCTTTTACGTAGACATGATATTTCTGGATGTTCCCATACAGGTCGAACTCCACATAGGCCGACTCCAGCCACCCTTTGGCCTCCGTGATGTTTACCTTGGCAGTAATGGCTTTGGCAAACGAGATGGAAGTCACATTACTGTTATACTGGTCCTGTCCTGCAGTCACTTTGCCATTATCGAAGGTCAGTTCCTGTACATCGGCCGTATTATAGTACTTGGAGGTGCCATCCGTCAGTTTCAGTTGTACCTGATTCTTGGTGGCATCCTGCTTGACGTCATTCTGTGCTGGAGCGTTCATACCCACGATGAGGGCAATCAGCGTGAAGATAGATGATAGCTTTTTCATACCTTGTGCCCTCCTTTTTACTTGATGAGTATCTTCTTACCGTCTATCACGTAGAGTCCAGGTTGCAGACGGGCCACACTGTTTCCCACATATTCACCCTTCAGCGTATAGATTTTCTTTCCTTCCAGTCCTGCGTTACGGGCTATGGAGATACGCTCCTCTATACTCGACGCATTGCTGAAGGTGATGATAACATCTGCCAAATCGAAAGTGGCATCAGCTGTTCCGTCGTTGTACTTGATGGTCATCTTATCACCATTGAAGGTGATTTTCTGTACTTTCTTACCGTCGATGGTTGTCTTGGAACCATCATCAGCGAAAGTGAAATTGCAGAGCAGTAAGAGACTGCCAGCCCATAGAATCTTCTTCATCATCTTGCTTGGGTAGTTTGATTTCGCTGCAAAGGTACGAATAATTTCTCATTTCTCATTTCTCATTTCTCATTTTATTTTGTACCTTTGCACCCATGAAAATCAATGATTTTGAAATAATGGCTCCTGTGGGCAGTCGTGAATCATTGGCTGCTGCCCTGCAGTCGGGCGCTGGCTCCGTGTATTTTGGCGTGGAGCAGTTGAACATGCGCTCGCATTCAGCCAACCATTTTACGATTGACGACCTTCGAGAGATTGCTGCCACCTGTAAGGAGCATGGTGTGAAGAGCTATCTGACGGTAAACACCATTATCTATGGTGAGGATATCGAGTTGATGCATCAGATAGTGGATGCAGCTGTGGAGGCTAAGATTACGGCAGTGATAGCCTGCGATATTGCGGTGATGACCTATTGTCGCCAAAGAGGTATGGAGGTGCATCTCTCTACCCAGTTGAATATCTCCAACATCGAAGCCCTGAAGTTCTATGCCCAGTTTGCCGATGTCGTGGTATTGGCACGTGAGCTGAACCTCGACCAGGTGGCTGAGATCTATCGTCAGATTGAGGAACAGCACGTCTGTGGCCCCAGTGGCGAACTGGTGCGCATCGAAATGTTCTGTCATGGTGCACTTTGTATGGCAGTCAGCGGCAAGTGCTATATGAGCCTGGACAATACAGGACGTTCGGCCAACCGAGGTGCTTGCATGCAGATTTGTCGCCGTTCGTATATCGTGACGGATCGCGAGACGGGTACGGAATTGGAGATTGACAACAAGTACATCATGTCGCCTAAGGACTTGAAGACCATCCGTTTCATCGACCGAATGATGAAGTCGGGTGTACGCGTGTTCAAGATAGAAGGACGTGCACGTGGTCCTGAGTATGTGTATACGGTGGTGCAGTGCTACAAAGAGGCCATACAGGCTGTGCTCGACAATACGTTTACGGAAGAGCAGAAAGACCAGTGGGACGAGCGCTTGGCAACCGTCTTTAATCGTGGCTTCTGGGACGGCTATTATCAGGGACAAACCTTGGGCGAGTGGAACCATAACTATGGCTCCAACGCTACAGAGCGTAAGCAGTATATAGGCAAGGGTGTGAAATATTTCTCCAAGTTGGGTGTTGCTGAGTTTACCGTTGAGGCTGATACCTTCTCAGTAGGCGACAAGATGCTCATCACAGGACCGACGACAGGAGTGATGTATGTTACCGTAGACGAGATCCACGACGACGTCACCAGTGTGCAGACTGCCCAACAAGGCACTCGTGTAGCTTTTAAGGTGCCCGATAAAGTTAGACCATCAGACAAACTGTTTAAAATTATACGCAATGACAATTAACGAGATACAAGACGAGATTATTGAGGAGTTCGCTGGTTTTGACGACTGGATGGACAAGTACCAGTTGCTGATTGACTTAGGTAACGACCAGGAGCCCTTGGACGAGAAATACAAAGTGGAGCAGAACCTGATAGACGGCTGTCAGAGCCGTGTGTGGTTGCAGGCTGACTATGAGGATGGAATCATCACGTTTACGGCAGAGAGCGATGCCCTTATCGTGAAGGGAATTGTTGCGCTGCTCATTCGTGTACTCTCAGGACATACCCCTCAGGAGATATTGGATGCCGACCTCTATTTCATTGAGCAAATAGGTCTGAAGGAACACTTGTCACCAACCCGCTCGAATGGCTTGCTGGCCATGGTGAAGCAGATGCGTATGTACGCTCTGGCTTTCTCAGCGAAGTAACAAGAATTTATTTGGCCGTGAGCTCGTAAGCGTCCAGCTTCTTGAGGTAATAATCACGGAAATCACGCCAATGGTAATAAGGAGCGATGTCTGTCTGTAGCGGCAGCTTCGCTTCTTTTTCGTTCAGTAGCACCTTGAAAAGAACATCCTTGTCGCGAGGGTTCTTGCGGTAGAATACGATTTGCACGTTGGAAGCCATCATGGAGACATGGCGTACCCACCATCCCTTGGTCTCCAACTCCTCCAGGTCGTCTGTCTGGTAACCCAGGTTGTCGAGTTCCAGAAGGCATATCAGTGGCTGTATCACCGTCTCGTGGCCAAAGCGCAGTGAGGCTCCGTGTTGATTGGTCCCTATGATGCTGTCGGCTTCTTGAATCATCTGTCGCAACAAGAAGCGCTGGCTGAAAGGTTTCTTGCCACCATTCAGCAGGGACGGACCGTAGTTGATATACCACCAGGCGTTTTCAACTTCAACAAACCGATGGATCTCCTCCTCGCTGAAATAGTCGATGATCTGTTTCTTCTGGAGGCTCATGCGGGTGTTCTGCTGGATGAGTGCACTTTTCAGCAGATAATAGTTGAACCACTTCTCATCAACTTGCTGGTTGACATAATCCGAATCGTTGAAGAGTAGTGCCATCAGTCGGGGATTGCGCCAGCGCTTCTCAAAGAATGCGATGAGGGCTTCTTCTGCACGGGCAGATATCTCGCTGTCGCGCGACGTCTTGTCCTGATGGTTCATATACCACATGTCATAGTAAGAGCTGCTCATCGAGACGTTCAGCTTGGGATTCTCTGTGACCAGTTTGAGCACCACAGAACCCATGGAGAGAATGCTGCGCGTAACAATGGTACTGCGGGCATCGACGAAAGCCTTGCCTTTGAACACTTCTGGGAAGTTCTTCATCATACGACGGGCAATGCCATATTGCTGTTTTTTGCCAATGCCAGAAAGATCGCCCCAACGGCCTTCGGAGTCTTCAATAATCACTTTCATCGCTTGGCAAACTTCTTTGCCAGTAGCAGTCAACTTGCCCAGACTGTCAGCCGTCAGCAGTATCTGATAGGGCATGTCGTAGACTTTGAAGTTGCTCAGATAGCGAGAACCATGACGTCCATAATGGCTGATATAGAAAGGATGTTTGCCAGCAGGTGGAGGCGTCAGAGTAGCAAAGCCGCTATCCGGATACGCCTGATAGTTACTGGCCGAAACGCTGCGATAACTCTCAGTCGGTTCAGCACCCGATTGTGCTGAAATCGGTGCCATGCCTACAAGTATGAAGGCTGCAAGCAGGATGGTACGTATATGTTTATTCATGGAAGGTTTCAAGTTTTTTGAGGTAATATTCGCGGAAGTCACTCCATTTATAATAAGGTGGATTGTTGGTGGGAAGCGGCAGGGTGGCCTCGTTCTCATTCAACAGCACCTTGAACAGCACATCGCGATCTGTTGGATCTTTACGATAGAAGATAAACTGCAGGTTAGCAGCCATGGGGAATATACGATAGTTGACCCATCCCCGTTCCTCAAGTTGGTCGAGGTCATCGGTAGCAAACCCATAGCCATTGAGGTCGAGCAGACAAACAAGGGGCATCAGCACGGTCTCATGGCCAAAGCGTAGTTGGGCGATGGGTTGTGTTCTTCGGATACAGCTGTCGGCATCCGCAATCATCTTGCGCAACAGGTTACGCTGGGTGAAAGGCTGCACACCACCATTGACAGAACAGCCTCCCCATCCGATATACCACCGTATGTTACCGATTTTCCAGTTGTAGTAGATTTCATCCTCTGTGAAGATATCGAAGAGCGTTACCTGTTTGCCCAACTCCGTATTCTGCATGATAGCAGCCACCAATAGCAACTGGAGAGCCAGATCCGTAGCATTGACGTGACGACTGACGTACACGGAATCGTTGAACAGCGACTGCATCAGGTGCTTGTTTCGCGCATAGCGCTTCTGGTATTTATTGTAAAGCTGAAATGAGGCTTTGTTGTTCTTCAGGGCAAAGAGCTGCTTGTCCTGAAGATTCAGATAGTCCATGTCGCGATGGGTGGCATTGTGGTGAATTCTTAAGCTGGGGTTGAGGCGCAGCAGTTGTACCAGCGCATTCTCCATAGAGAGCACGCAGCGACCCACACCCGTACTGCGGGCATCAATCTCGGCAGAGCCTTTGAAGATTTCAGGGAAGCGCTTGTACATCCGATAGGCTATCTCCTGATGCTGCTGTGCACCCAGCGGTGTCAGGTCGCCCCATCGGTTTTCAGCATCTTTGCTGATCGTTTCCAGCCTTTGCATGACATCGCGCCCCCAGGGAGTCAGTTTCCCTGCGCTATCAGCTTTTTGCAAAGTCAGCAAGGGAGCATTATAGATACTGGGCTTGCTGTGAAAACGGGAACCGTGTCTGCCGTAATGACTGATGTAGAAAGGCTTCGTTCCCTTGGGTGCAGGTGTCAGTTTCTTCTGCTGCGGACCAGGATAAATCATATAGTTGCTGGCCGATAGAAGCGGGTCCACACGCATCTCTTCACGTGCAGATTGAGCCGAAAGGCTAATCACAATAGTGATGAAAGTTGATAATATAAGTGCCTTTCTCATAAAGTATTTTGATATTTGTGTGCAAATATAAGAAAAAAGTTGTATATTTGCAACATAAATCAATAAAAAAGAAACTATCATGGCAAAAAATCAGAATTGGCAGGACGATTATTGGCTGTTGGTGATGCAGCTTTATCTGCGCAAGCCCGTTGGTGTAAAACCCATGTATAGCCGCGAATCCATCTTCTTGTGTATGGAGCTGCATATTGCTCCAGAGCTGCTTTTTGCACGTCAGTGTGTGATAGCCCATCTGGAGACTCCGCGTATTGAGCGAATCTGGGAGGAGTATGGTCGTAATCCCAAACGACTGACGCGTGCGGTTAGTCTTTTGCGTAACATGATAGGTTTCAACAGTAGTGGCGATTTCTACGACGGTGTAGAGGTAGAGGAGACTTTCGAGCGCGATTTCCGTCCGTTGGAGGGAGAAGAGCGGCTGTTGCCCATCTCGCTCATACTCATTCTCGATTTGTATTTCCGTCTGACGCCCATCACGATGGTGGCCGAGACCCCTGAGGTTCGCGATATGGCCAGTCTGATGAAAGTACCCGTCGGTCTGATTGTTGATGTCTTGGATATCTATCAGCACTGCGACCCCTATCTGCATCGTCGTGATGTCATTGTTCATCCCTTGCTGATGGCCTGTCAGCAGATTTGGGAGCGCTATGGCAACATGGATACTCGCCAATTGGCATCATATGCCGTTCAGTTGAGGGCATATTATCTTTAATTCTTATGGCACAGGAGCAAATTCAGGAACAGAGACTGGTTCAACAGCAGAAACTGGCGCAGAGCATCACGAAGCAACAGTTGTTGCAGGCGCAGTTAACCGAACTGCCTATTACCCAATTGCAAGAGCGGGTCAATGCTGAGATGGACGATAATCCGGCATTGGAGATATCGGCAGAGGATAATCTCGAAGGCTTGGACTATGCTGAACCGTCGGATGCTCCTGAGAGTTACGAACAGGAAGAACGGCAGTCGGCACTCGATGCTGCCTTGGAGTCAATCGGCAGGGATGATGAGGAACTGCCCGTTTACCATGGGGGTATGTCGACTCAGGAGGAGCGCGAAGAGATGGTCTACGGACAGGCCGAGTCGTTTTATGACCAGCTGAAGGCGCAGATGGGTATGGCAGAGCTCACTGAACAGGAGGAGAGCGTGATGGAATACCTTATCGGTTCGCTGGATGATGACGGACTCTTGCGCAAGCCGCTGCACAGCATTGCCGATGAACTTGCCATCTATCATAATATCGATGTGTCGGAGGATATGATAGAACGGGTGCTACGTAAGTTGCAGGAATTCGATCCGGCAGGTATCGGAGCCCGTTCGCTGCAGGAGTGCCTCCAGTTGCAGATAGAGCGTCGCGACCCCTCCCATCTGAAAGATTTGATGCTGCAAACGGTTGAGGAATACTTTGAACTGTTTACCAAGAAATATTGGGACAAGTTGCAACAGCAGCTGAATCTGACCGATCTGCAGGCAGAACTGCTGATTCGCGAGCTGCGAAAGCTGAATCCCAAGCCAGGATCTTCGATGGGCGAGGTCGTTGGCCGTTCTGTGCAGCAGATAACACCCGATTTTATTGTCGACACGCAAGACGATGGCACCGTGACGTTCTCGCTCAATTCGGGCGACATTCCAGAACTGCACGTCTCTCAGTCTTTTTCTGACACCTTGCAGGAATACCAGACCAACAAGGAGAACATGAGCCGACAGATGAAGGAGGCCCTGCTCTATACGAAAAAGAAGGTGGATGCCGCCCAGGGTTTCATCGAGGCCCTGCGTGTCCGTCGCCATACGCTGACCGTCACGATGCAGGCTATCATCCAGTGGCAGCACCGCTTCTTCGAGGATGGTGATGAGGCATCTTTGCGCCCCATGATATTAAAAGATATCGCCCAGAAGACGGGACTTGACCTTAGTACCATCTCTCGTGTGAGCAACTCCAAATACGCGCAGACCCGCTGGGGCACCTTCCCTCTGCGTTATTTCTTCAGCGATGGTTATGTGACAGCTGAGGGTGAGGAGTTGTCGACCCGTGAGATCAAGGCCGCTCTCCGCGAACTGATAGATGGTGAGGACAAGCGTAAGCCGTTGAGTGATGAAACGATAAAGGATATACTGGCTAAACGGGGCTATCCGATAGCTCGTCGCACGGTAGCCAAATATCGCGAATTGTTAGGAATCCCCGTAGCACGAATGAGAAAATGAAGAGAGAGAAACAAATGATTCTGGCGGCACGCATCATCAGTATGCTTTTCACGCCGTTCTATCTGCCCATGGTCGGACTGATAGCACTTTTCCTGTTCAGCTATCTCAGCATATTCCCGCTGTTCTACAAGCTGGAGGTGCTGATCATGGTCTATCTCTTCACCATCCTGTTGCCTACGGTGATGATTCATCTCTATCGCAGGTATCAGGGCTGGAACCTGATAGAGCTGGGACATCGTGAGCGTCGTATGGTGCCCTACATGATTTCCATCATCAGCTATTTCACTTGTATTTATATGATGGAGCGGCTCCACATGCCCCACTTCATGAGTTCCATCATCATTGCAGCACTATTGGTGCAGATCGTATGTGCGCTCATCAATGTGTGGTGGAAGATTTCTACCCACACAGCTGCCATTGGTGGGGTAGCGGGTGCCTTGTTTGCCTTTGCCGAATATCTGAATTTCAATCCGGTGTGGTGGCTCTGCCTCGTTTTCCTGGTGGCAGGCCTGTTAGGCACCAGCCGTATGATACTTCGCCAGCACAGCCTTTCCCAAGTGGTGGCCGGCTTTGGGGTCGGTTTTGTCTGTGCTGCCATCGCAATATTATTCATGTAAAAAAGAGATATGAAACCAATCGTAAGTGTTATCATGGGCAGCACCAGTGATCTGCCCGTTATGGAAAAAGCCTGCAAGTTGCTCGACGAGATGCAGGTGCCTTTTGAGGTGAACGCCTTGTCGGCTCATCGTACGCCTGAGGCTGTAGAAGCTTTCGCTAAGGGAGCCAAGGAGCGTGGTCTGAAAGTGATTATTGCTGCCGCCGGTATGGCAGCCGCTCTGCCTGGGGTGATTGCTGCATCAACCACACTTCCCGTTATCGGTGTACCCATCAAGGGTATGCTCGATGGACTCGATGCCATGCTCAGCATTATCCAGATGCCTCCAGGCATTCCTGTTGCTACCGTTGGCGTCAATGGTGCTCAGAATGCTGCCATTCTCGCTGTCGAGATGCTAGCCCTGAGCGATGAGGCTATTGCTCAGCGACTGGCCGACTATAAGAGTGGGCTGAAGGCGAAGATTGAGAAAGCCAATAAGGATTTGGCAGAAGTTAAATACACCTATAAGACCAACTAAATGTATCAGAGAAGAAAATCATCCGTCGCCCATGTTGGTCAGATTGCCATTGGTGGCGACAACCCTATCCGCATCCAGTCGATGGCTACCACCGACACCAACGACACGGAGGGTAGTGTGGCTCAGGCCAAGCGCATCATCGATGCCGGTGGTGAGCTGGTTCGCTTTACCACTCAGGGTACCCGCGAGGCTGAGAACATGAAGAACATCTCGGCCCGCCTGAAGGCTGATGGTTATCTGACGCCCCTGGTGGCCGACGTCCATTTTACAGCCCACACAGCCGATGTGGCTGCGCAGTATTGTGAGAAAGTACGTATCAACCCAGGCAACTATGTAGACCCAGGTCGTACGTTCAAGCACTTGGAATACACCGACGAGGAGTATGCCGCTGAGCTGCAGAAGATTGAGGCTAAGCTCATTCCCTTCCTGAACATCTGTAAGGAGCACCATACCGCTGTGCGCATCGGAGTGAATCACGGTTCGCTCTCCGATCGTATCATGTCGCGTTACGGTGATACGCCTGAAGGTATTGTGGAGAGCTGTATGGAGTTCCTGCGTATCTTCAAGCGTGAGCATTTCGACGATGTAGTCATCAGCATCAAGGCCTCTAACACGGTGGTCATGGTGACTACCGTTCGTCTGTTGGTCAAGACCATGGACCGTGAGGACATGCACTATCCCCTGCATCTGGGTGTCACCGAGGCTGGCGAGGGCGAGGACGGCCGTATCAAGAGTGCCGTAGGCATTGGCGCCCTGCTGACCGAGGGCATTGGCGACACCATCCGCGTGTCGTTGTCTGAAGAACCCGAGTGTGAGATTCCTGTGGCTCGTAAGCTCGTCGACCTGATTCCAGAGTGTACCCGTCTGCGTGAGGAGGCTGAGGCCAGCATCCACGACGACACCATCACCCTGACCGTCGATGCGCCCGATTGGGAGACCCTCCAGCTCAAAGCCGCTATGGCTGTCGGTGCCCTGCTCATCGACCGCAAGGCCACAAAGCTGTTAATTGTCAATTCTCAATTCTCCGCTCGAGCTAGCTCGCTTTCCTCAGAAAGAATTCTCAATTTATCGGACTTGTCCGATAGTATCCTTCAAGCCGCTCGCATCAAGTTCACCAAGACCGAATACATCTCCTGTCCAGGTTGCGGTCGTACGCTGTATAACCTGCAAGAGACCATTGCCCGCATCAAGGCTGCCACCAGCCATTTGGTTGGCTTGAAGATAGGCATCATGGGCTGCATCGTCAACGGCCCAGGTGAGATGGCCGATGCCGACTACGGTTATGTCGGAGCCGGACGTGGCAAGATATCCCTCTACAAGCAGAAAGTCTGCGTGGAGAAGAACATTCCCGAGGAAGAAGCCGTAGAGCGCTTGTTACAACTCATCGCAGAGAACGAGAACAAATAAAGAAAAGAGAGGCCAGTCGGTCTCTCTTTTACTTTCTACCTCATACAAGAGGTCACTCCCAGCGATGTAGCCAGTGCCGTCAAGATGCTAATGATGATCTGAATGACGGTCTTCCAAGTCTCCTTCTTCATACATCACCTCCCTTCGTTTAGTGCTCGTCACCTACATCATCGCCATCGCCGCCGTTGTCACCACCGCCGGTGTTGGTAGAACCGCTACCGCTGTTACCTGAACCGCTGTTGGTAGAACCGCTGCCGCTCTGGCCGTTACCGCCCGACAGTGCTACGGGGAATCCGCCAGCATCGCGGAACTCCTGCAGCGAGCAGCGCAGCGTCTTGTACTTCTTCTTGCCCTCAGCGTCCACGCCGTCCTGCACGCGGTCGGTCACCAGGTTGATCACCGGCGATACCTGCATCTTCAGGTACGAGCGCGAGGTCAGGTCGTTCAGCGAGTCGCTCTGGGGCTTGAAGCGCAGGTGGATACCCTTCAGGGCGTCCAGCGGATTGTACTTCGAATCCAGCAGCTTGGCCTTCAGGATGGGGCTCGACTCAGCCGTGGGGTAGAACGTGCCCAGACCCTCGATCTTCACGGGCTGACCCTGTGCCACCAGCTCGGGAATACACTCGCCCAGCTTCTTGATCACGGCGGCAATCGCCTCACGGCCCACTGCACAGTTGTGGTGCATGATGTGGTTCACCAGACCGTCGTTGGTCAGCGTCTCGTTGGTGTCGGCGTTCAGGTAGTACTTACCGAAGCCCGTAGAAGTAGACACATTGTTCTTCTTGATGTTTACATACATCTGAATGGTGTTCGTTGCCATAACTTACATTTTCCTTTCTTCTCGAATCGTTTAACATTGCAAAGGTACGAAAAATCCCCTCCGGTTCCAAGCAAAAAACACCGAACTTTTAGTTAACGAATGTGAAAATCGCAAGCCCAGACGCCGAGCCGCCCGAAGATATTCTTTCAGCCGCTCGAAGAAATTCTTCCGACCGCTCAGAGCCATTCTTTGGAGTCAGCAGACAGTGCGTCTGACTCAGATATCAGATATCAGTTTTCTTTCTGCCACCCCCTGCATACCTCCGCGCACGACCTTTATATAGTTAATAATATATATATAATATATTATATATATATTATTATAAATATTTTATATATATTTCTTTCTTTTCCTACAGTCACCCCCCACTACCCCTCTGTTTTAAAACTGATATCTGATATCTGAGTCATTTCATGGATACTGATTATTATGCCCATTTAACAATATTTAACGGTAACATCACGATTACTGGTGGTAAAGTTACGGCAACTGGTGGCACTAATGCTGCCGACATCCTTCGATGACGATGCACTGCGTCAGCCTTTCGAAATCTTCCTATATTCAGTAGGTGTCAGTTTGTAGCGTTTGCGGAACAGCGTGTTGAAGTGGCTGCGGCTGACAAATCCGCTGTCAGACATAACCAGACCTATTGAGTCTTCTGTTTCAGCCAGCAGTTTTGCGGCGTGGCGCAGTCGCCACTCATCTATGAAGTCGCCAATCGACTGCCCGTTAGCACATTCGCGGATGGCATCGGCCACCAGATTGTAGTTGGTGCCCAGCATCTGTGCCAGGTTGTCGCGGTTCAAGTTGCTGTTGGTATAAGGCTTCTGCTCCTTCATGGTGCTCACAATGTGCTGATACAGCTGTTGGTTGCCCGATAGTGCTGTCATAGGCGTCTCTTCCAGCGTTTTTTCAGCCTCATTCTCCTTCTCCTGCATTTGTTGTATAGTGTCGTACAGGTCACGGTTGCGTTTGTTCAGCTGGCGTCTGTCCAAGATGATGCGCCACAAGGCGAGTGCGCCCAGCAGCAGGATAGCGGCAAGCGATATGATAATAATAAGGTGTATACGCTCTGTGGTTTCTTTCTCCTTCAGAGCCATCTCGGCCTCTTGTGTCTTGAACTTCACCTCATACTCTTCAGCCTTGCTATCGCGCTTACGGGCCGTGATGCTGTCCTGGATGATAGAGGCCCGCGTGGTGGCCTCGAAGGCTTGACGATAGTTACCTAATGCCTTATAAAGATTGGCCTTATTGATGAACAACGTGCGATAAAGCATGCTGATGGTGTCACCTTGTTGCCTCATGAAGTCCTCCCGTCGCTCGCTGAGTTGCTCTACACGCGCCTTGTTGCCCGTCTTGACGTAGTAGGGCAGAATGTTGAACTGTCCTGTGGGTGTCATGGCGTATGCCGTCTTCTCGTAGTTCTCGGCAGCACGTCGCGCCTCGTCCATGTTTCCCAGTTCTGCCTCGCAGCAGGCCAGCACGCAGTAGGCACCGCCCCGCTGTTTCTCGTAGTAGCCTGCTGGCATC